>Ga0078972_1002250_pt1 | contig 65139 bp, 57 predicted proteins | sample YelNatPaOPGAMG01_FD_67568 | JGI IMG/M metagenome (GOLD analysis project Ga0078972, IMG submission 67568) | Hot spring thermophilic microbial communities from Obsidian Pool, Yellowstone National Park, USA - OP-RAMG-01 (SPADES assembly) (version 2) | ecosystem: Environmental > Aquatic > Thermal...
CCATCGTGGATAACCCTCCTGTGTCTTAGTCAACATTGGAGTTCCACGGTGGCCGTTGCTAACTCAACGGTAATTTACACCACACTCTGATACTCTATCCACGTGGATTATAACACGCTTATGAATTCGTGTCGATACGCTGTCTCTGTTTGCTCAGTCTTGCGGGATCGAGCTCCGCTAGCAGCCTGCGGATAAAGCCGCACTCGGTTGTAGGAGCCGTCTCCAGACGGCGATTTGCGAGCGTGACGCTAGTGGATTCGGGGTCTGGAGACCCCTCCTACACCACTTTATCCGGCGGCTGCTAGCACTGAGTAAGCCCGAGGAACGAGGGCTGTATCGAAAGTGCGTTGGCTTTGTAGGCAGCCCTTCGATACGCTTCGCACTCAGGGCTGGGGGCACACTCCCAGGGAACTCAACTCCCACGATGCGCTGTCTCGTCGCCGGCCGTACCGCGTAAGTATTCCCATTCTTGCCGCAAATTCCAATATGCGGACGCCCGCGCTTCTCCCGGCGGTGCTGCCCGAGGCAGTCCCTGGGCTAGAAATCTGTTGACGGCCGAACGAAGGTTCGCCTACAATGATCGAGTTATGCGTGAGGATATCGCCAAGCTGCTGGGGCCGAAAGGGCGGTTCGCGAAGCTATGTGAGGGTTATGAGTACCGCGACGAGCAGGTCGCGATGGCGGAGGCCGTCGCCGACGCGCTTCTGCACAAGGAGCATCTGCTCGTCGAGGCGGGCACCGGCGTAGGCAAGACCGTTGCGTACCTCACGCCTGCAGTGCTGCACGCGGCTGGCGGTCGTCCGGTGATTGTCTCCACGCACACGATCAACCTTCAGAGCCAGCTCGTCGGTAAGGACATTCCGCTGATGGCAGGCGTGATGGACGAGCACCCCTTCAAGGCCGTGCTCATGAAGGGCCGCGCGAACTTCGTCTGCCTGAAGGAGATGGATCACTTCCAGGCCGGGCTTCCCTATGAAGACGCGAACTTCGAGCGGCTCCGCAAGTGGGTCTCGGAGACCGAGACCGGCGACGTCGCCGAACTCGATTTCAGCTTCCCCGAATGGAGCGAGGTCTGCTGCAACGGCGACACGTGCAAGGGACAGGAATGCCCATACCGCGCCGATGACCGCTGCTTCTACTACAGAATGCGCGCAGCCGTGAGCGCGGCGGATATTGTGGTCGCCAATCATGCGCTCTTCTTCGCGGATCTCGGTCTACGGATGCACAATCCGCGCGAGGGAATCCTGCCGGACTACGGCGCGGTGATCTTCGACGAAGCGCACCACCTCGAGGACGTGGCCACCGGTGCGTTCGGCGTCGAGTTCTCCAACTTCCGCGTGCCGCACTTACTCAATCGCATCAGGAAGCGCCGCGATATCAACATCCAGCCGGGTGAGCTTCAGTTCATCGAAAGCGTCAACAATTCGCTCTTCGACGCGTTCGGCCGGATTGGCAAGTCCGAGTTCTTCTTCGATGAGCTTTTCGAGTCCGAGGGGAAGTCTCGCGTCGAAGATGCGGCTACAGAACTGCTCACCGTGCTCGACGGCCTCAACACCCAGCTCGCCGGCCAGGACAGCGTCGGCGACAAGGAACTCAAAGACCGCATCGATGGCTATCGCAACATGCTCGCTCGAATGCGAGGTGAGCTCAGCGACTTGTTCTTCGGCAAGCAGCCCGACTACTTCAGGTGGGCGGAGAGGCCATCGGGTTCGAAGTTCGTCAACTGCTATCTGCACTACACGCCCGTCAACGTAGCTGAGCTGTTCAGAGATGCGCTCTGGGACAAGACGGACTCGATCATCTGCACCTCGGCGACCCTGTCCAACTCCGGCACGTTCTGCTACATCAAGAACCGGCTGGGCGTGGACGATACCAACGAGCTGATCCTCGGGTCACCGTTCGATTTCATGACCCAGTCGATGCTCTACGTACCCGACGATCTCGATCCCCCCTCCGCGAGCGAGGACTATGCGGATTCGGTCGCCGACCGCATCCGTGAGATCCTGCTGGCCACCAACGGCCGCGCGTTTATGCTGTTCACATCATATCGAATGCTGCATGCCGTATTCGACCGCCTCGTCAACGCAGTGCCGTTCAGGCTCCTCGTCCAGGGCGACATGTCCAATGAGCGGCTGATCAAGGAGTTCCGCGAGGACCCCAAGGCGTGTCTGATGGGCGTGCACAGCTTCTGGGAGGGCGTGGACGTCAAGGGCGAGCGGCTGACGTGCGTGATTATCGACAAGCTGCCGTTCGCCGTGCCCGACACGCCCACCAACAAGGCCCGCTGCGAACGCATCGAGCGCGAGGGCGGCAACTGGTTCGCCGAGTACGCTATCCCGCAGGCGCAGATCCGCCTCAAGCAGGGCTTCGGCCGACTGATCCGCACGAAGTCTGACTACGGCGTCGTCGCCATCCTCGACTCGCGCATCCACGCCAAGCGCTACGGCAAGGAGTTCCTCAAGTACCTCCCCCGCTGCAAAGGCACCAAGAGCGTGTCCAAGATACGCGACTTCCTCGGCTCATTCGAGCCGTACGAGGGTGGGGAGTTCGCCGTAGCCGAGTCGTCGGATTGAGTTCTGTCCACGGGCGCAGGTCGTCGATGGATTCGCGGATCGCCGCGTTGAGCTCGGCGGCATCCTCTTCCCTCGGCGCGCGGACGATCAGCCGCTCGGACTCGGACTCCTCAGGCACATCGACGTTCATCCGCCGTTCTCCGTTCCCCGCTCGCCATTCGCCCTCACTCCATCCTCTGCAGAACCATCGCCGCGCCGCCGAGAACGCCGGCGTCATCTCCGAGTTCGGCGGGCAGGATCTGGACGACCTGCAGAGGCGCGTAGAGCGCGTTGACTTCGACGCTTCGGCGGATCGGGCCGAAGAGCAGGTCGCCGGCCTGGGCGATTCCGCCGCCTATGACGACCTTATCGGGGTTGAGGATATTGATGGCGTTCGAGACGGCTATGCCGAGGTAGTAGCCGACCTCGTCAAGGGTCTCGATCGATATCGGGTCGCCCTCGGACGCGGCTTCGGCGATCATCGCGGGGGTTATGTAGCGCAGGTCGTGGTCGGACTTCTCGATGAGCGAGGTGTGCCGTCCCTGGTGCGCCTTGCGCGCGGCTCGATCGACTATCGCATCGCGCCTGCACAGAGACTCCACGCAGCCGTAGCGTCCGCAACTGCAGCGCGGTCCATCGGCAAGGATGATATGGTGGCCCATTTCGGGGGCGGTCTCGGTGACGCCCACAAAGATACGCCCGTTGATGATCAGCCCGCTGCCGATGCCCGTCCCGAGCGTGAACATGACCATTATCTTGGAATCACGCCCCGCGCCGAAGGCATACTCGCCAAGCGCGGCCACGTTCGCGTCATTGCCCATGAATGCCGGCACGCCGGTCTGCTCGACGATCGGCGCAAGAAGCTGGACGTCGTTCCAGTCTTTGAAGTTGGGCGACCACACGACGATGCCTTCCTCGCTCTTGTGCGTTCCCGGCACGCCCATCCCCACGCCGGCGACTTCGGCCATCTGGACTCCCGCATCGTTCACGGCCATCCTGATGGCCTGCACGATCTGGACGATGGTTGCCTCAAGCCCTTCCATCGCCCTTGAGTCGGTTCGACCTTCACCTATGATCTTGCCGGTCTTCTCCACCACCGCCGCGCGGGCGTTAGTTCCGCCGAGATCGACGCCTATGACGTATTTCGCATTCTTGTTGAGCTGCATTCGTGAAACCCCTTCGCTATCGCTATGGGAAAGTATATAGGCGTGCGAGCGGGGTGTCAAACCACCTGCGTGAGCGGCTTTGTATCCTTTTCGCCAAAACGAAATGAATTCACGCTCGGCTCGTGCGGGATTCGATTTGCCCAAAACCCGAATGTCTGCGCGTGAAACGGAATGCCTTAGCCCCTCGCTCATTGCTGCTCCTCGGATGTCCACTACTATTAGACGACAACCGCAGCCTGTTGTCAATGAACGGGGCGTGGCATTTCGACTATATGTTGTTCACGGCTAGTGATTACGCTTGCCGTCAGCGCCTCGCCGTCACAGCATGCCGCCACATCCCGCCAGATCCGCGAAAAGCGCGGCGAAGGAGGAGTGTTCGGGGACATAGACGGTCAGGTGGATGCGGGTGTCTTGGAGCGGGTCTTCCACCTCGGCAACCGGTAGTGTAATACGAACCTCGCCGCTCCATTCATACCCCCAAAAGAACGAATGGGCCACAGTTCCCAACTGCAGCCCATTCAGGTATTAGCTACGCATTGATGCGGGTCAGCTTCGTCCATATTACCCTCCTCTAGTGACCAAGCACGCCAGCTATGCAGAGGACGTGGTATGCTACCAGCGCACCCATCGTGAGAAGATATCCACGAAGGGCCATCAGCGACCACTTCACGCTTCTCGTCATCGGCATCGGCCCGAGATCATCGGCGCTGCGCTTGGTCTCTGGCTGATCATCCAATGGATGCACCACATAGAAGTGGCGCTCTTTGTTCCTCTTTGCTTTGAGCATTGCTGCCATTGTCCTTGCCTCCTTGTGTGATCTACTTCGGGAACAGGTTCGGCGCAACCACTTGCGCCGCCAGTATGAGAGAGAGACCGAACAGGACGATGATGATCGTCCAGTTCACATAGTTGTTCCAGGGCTTGTTGACGAACTCGTCGCCTAGAAGCTCCTTGTCATTCAACAGCAGTTGCAGGAAGATGATCGCCGACGGCAGCATAATCCCCGCCAGCACCTGCACGCTCAAGATGATCAACTGCAGCGGTGCGTTGGGTATTAGCACTATCCCTGCTGCAAGCGCAACACACAGTGCATAGAAGCCATAGAATCCCGGAGCCTCTCGAATGCCCATCTCCAAGCTTGACGGCCACTCCTTGACCTCGCCATAAGCCCAGCAGCTTGAGAGTGTAATAGCCGTGGCTCCGAGAATAGCCGCGTTGCACATCAGCAGCAGCATCACGTTCCTCACGAAAGGACCATAGTGGACACCTATCGCGGCAATCATCTGCGCCGGGTCGGAGTATGCGAACCCCTTGATGTGAGCTGCCGCATATCCTGCCAGCATCATGCATCCCGCGACGGAGACCACTACGATGGCTCCTATGAACGTGTCAAGCCTGGCCCACTTCAGGTCGCTGAACCTGAGCTTTTTGTCGGCCACACAGCTCTGCTGGAAAAAGAGCTGCCAGGGAGCGATGGTCGTACCGACTATGGCAATCACCAAGAACATCAAGCCTGATGTGATGCCGCCCAGAGGAATGCTCGGTACCAGAACGCTCTGGGCGACGTGTCCCGCCGATGGAGCAAACTTCACTCCAAGCAGTATCCACGACAAGTCGAACAGGCACAAGAAGATTGTGACCTTCTCCCAGCGTCGGTAACTTGCCGTCGCGACCATCGCAAAGAGTCCGGCCGCGACTAAGGGCACGGCGACGTAGGGCGTAATTCCCATCGTCGCAGCCGCGAGTGCAATGGCCGCGAACTCAGTGATAAGAGTCAGGAAGTTGACCACGAGCAGATCGACAAGGGAGAAGACTCCCCACCATTTGCCGAACCGCTTGTAGATCATCGCCGCATGGCCTTGGCCCGTGGCGATTCCCAGGCGAGCCACCATTTCCTGGACGAAGTACGTACATGGCAGAAGCAGCAGCAACAGCCACAGCAAGTGCGTGCCGTATTTCGCCCCGGCCTCAGTGTAAGTTGATACGGCCCCGGCATCGTTATCCGCAGCCATGACTATGAGCCCTGGTCCCATGACCATAAGAAAGGTCATGAGCTTTCGGCCCCATTCGCTGCGCACGATACGAGCCCCAGGCGGCGCGAGCCGCTGGGTGCCGACGCTTGGGGTTTCCGCTTCGGAGCGGACCACGACCTCAGTCATTGGAGCACCTCCCTGTAATCAGTTGTATCGCGTACTCACGCGACAACAAGATGCTCCGGTAGCGCTGAGAGGGTCCTTACATTACGAGGTAAAGCCTCCCTCGACGGCACAGAAAGGGAGCATCGATCTGAGTTGCACTAGTCGTTCGTGCCCAGAGTCGTCAGGACTCGGGGGTTCCATCGAGCTTGTAGTTCCGTCTGTTGAGCTCAATCTGACTTCCTCCCTTTCAGAAATGTGCCGCCGCACAGCAGGCGGCGGAATCGCGACTGTGGGGCCCAGAAGCGTACAACAAAACACGGCCGGTACAAACCAAGTCTTTCCGATTCCGCGCCGTGCATAGTGGTGACCCCAGTCGCCACTACATTTATACCACAACGCGCGAGTGATGTAAATCCATGCGGGGCGATGGGGTCTGTTCAGTTCTACGGGAGCAAGTGGCAAGAATCCACGTCATCCTGAACCAAGTTCAGCATGAGCGCGATGGCTGAGCATACGAATCGTGCATACTCCGGGGTAGTCCTACACTTCACTCATAACGCCGGTAGGTGATCAATGAGCGATGATTGCCTGTGTTGATGCTGCGTCGCACGGCCGCGCCGCCGGCTTGTCACTTCTTTGCGGCCATCAGCAGCGCCATTATGGTGAGGAAGATGCCGAACGTGAGCTTGAGGTGGCATGGAGGAACGATATGCGCGAGATGGCTGCCCACCAGTGCCCCGGCCACCGCTCCCGCACCGACCCAGCAGGCCACGCGCCGATCCACGTTTCCGAGCCTGTTATGCTTGAGCATGCCCGTGAATGCTATTGGCAGCATGGCGGCCAGCGACGTGCCCTGAGCGAGCGTCTGGCCGAAGCCGAGCAGCACCGTCAAAGTCGGGACCATCACTATTCCTCCGCCGACGCCGAGAATCGCGCTCAGGAAACCTGTGAACGCTCCGGTACCTGCCGCCATCAGCGCACCATGCGCGCAGAAATGGACCACATGGGACGCCGCTGCGTGTTTGACCACGCACCCGTCATAGACCATCTTGGCGGCTGTCACTACCAGAAAAAGGCAGAATATGCGCCTCAGCGCGGTGCTGTTTATGCGCTGGACGACGCCACCGCCGACGACCGCACCCACCATGCCCCCTGCCGCGATCCCAACCGAGAACACCAGATCGACGTTGCCGTGGGCGAAGTAACTGATGACCGCCGCGACACTGAGCGCCATAACGATAGCCAGGCTTGTACCGTGTGCCCGGTGCTGCTCGAACCCCAGGAACAGCACCAGCGCTGGGACGATGAACACTCCGCCGCCTATGCCCAGCAGCCCGCCCAGCAGGCCTGCGGCCAGGCCCATCCCGAGAAGAAGCAGTCGCGTGCGGTCCGATTTGGCCAGAGGTTTCATCCCTTCCCCATCGCCAGGCCAGCGACCATTGATATCAGCACGACCACCGAGACAAGGACATACTTCCAGTCCTTGACCCACGCGAAGCTGCCGATAGCCGTTACCACTCTCACCACAGGCGTGATGATCAGCGCGAAGATCCCCAGACTCAGCCATGCGGGCGCCTGCATCCGCGGCAAGTCTCTGACTGCCGTCTCAACAGGCTGGACCGTGTGGAGATGATGTACCGGCCTGACGAGAAACAGCAATACCCCTACAGCTATGAGTACGGTGCTCGCTATCATCCCGCCTAACAGAACAAGCGCCACGGGCCGGTCGATGCTGCGAACCGTCTGTTCCTTCATCCTAACCGCCTCCCTGTATGGCCTTGACGATCATCTGAACGGCCGTCACCGCGAGCATTCCGACAAACATCCAAGTCAGCACCTTCACATTGACCTTACGCACGAGCCGAGTGCCTAGCTGCGCCCCCACGAGCACGCCAAGCGCCGACGGCGCGGTGACCACCGGGTTGATCATGCCTCTGGAGAAGTAGATCAGCGCACTCGTCGCGGCCGTGACGCCGATCATGAAGTTGCTCGTTGCAATCGCCACTCGCATCGGCACGCCCATCACCAGCCGCATCACGGGGACCTTGATGATCCCTCCGCCCACACCCAGCAGGCCGGAGATCGCGCCCGCCACCAGGCTTGCGCCCATCCCGGCGGGGTAGTCGTGAACCGTGTAGGGCGTCCGCCCGTTGCTCTTGTGCTCGTCTATCTCCTCCTGCGAGGCGTTCCGGCCGAGTTCGACATAGACCTCATCGGCCGCGCTTTCCTCGCGCTTCGCTTTGCGGATCATGTTGACCGCCGTGTAGACCACCAGAGCGGCGAAGAGCACCCGCAGCGTCTCCGGCTGCAGATAGGCCACGGTGAATGCTCCCACGAGCGCGCCGACGGTCGTCGCCATTTCCAGCACCATTCCCAGCCTGACGTTGGTGTAGTGCTTCTCCACGTAGACGACGGCAGAGGAAGTGGAAGTGGCGACCACCGTGACGATGCTCGCCGCAATGGCCTCCTTCATAGGGACCTTGAAGAAGAAAGTGAGCACTGGAATCACGATGATTCCCCCGCCCAGACCGAGCATTGCGCCGAACGTGCCGGCGGCAATGGCGGCCGAGAAGATAACAAGTGCAGTTAACAACGGTAACCTCAGAATGCCATCGGCACGAGTTCCGCGCCGAAGTAAGTGTCGCTTCGAATGGAGTAGGCCTTGATTCGGAAGAGGTCGGTAGGCTGCCAGCCTATGGCAGCGTTTACATCGTGGCTGTCATACTCGCCCTGCACAAAGAACTTGCCGGGCAGCTTCGCCTCGAAGCCGGTGAACGGTCCTTTGATGCCGAACAGGCCAACCCCGACCGTCGCCGCGAAGTCCTGAATCAGAAACGATGCCTGTCCTACGGGAAGATGCCGGGTCACGACCGCGTAGATCCCGATCCCGTCGGGCGATTGTGACGCGATATCGCTGATCCCGAACGCGATCGCGGGAGAGAGCGAAGTCTCGGGCAGGAAACTCGTCTGAATCCCCGCCATCCCCTCGATTTTCTGCCCACGCTGCTGGAAGCCTATCGCGTTCAGCTCGTACTGCTGCAGGCCGGTCCCGAGCCAGTAGTAGCGGCCGTTGTTGTTGCCTGAGCTAAGCGCGGCTTCGGCGCGAACCTGCCCCGTCGTAAGCGTGGTGGCGGTGGGCGCCAATATCAGCGGATTTGCCGCCGCGACGGTAGCCATAAGCGCGACTGATATCGCCAACGCGAGCTGCCTAATCATAGTCTCTGCCCTCCGCTCTCTGCTTTCCACTCCCTATCACTCTCTCGACGGCGCGCGAAACATCGTCTTGCCCGCACGGTTTCGCCGTATCGACGACTACCACGAATTCGACAGTGTGCGGTCTCGGCGACGGTCTCTGACTGCTCACGCGATAGCGCTTATACTGCCGCGTCACAACCTCCAGCGATCCGAGTCGTCCCAGCGACCTCAGCAATTCGCCGGTCTCTATTATACCATCTGTCGAGTAACTGACCAGAACCCAGTGCGCCCGGAGTCGGGACAGCAGTCCCTCAAACTCCGCCAGAGCCGTCGATCTGTAGCAGTAGGGGCTGCGCCGCAGCACCCGCCAGTCCTTTCTTATGGCTGCCTTGTCGCGTGCGCCGTTGCCCGATATGAACTCGGAGATCGGGGGCTTATCCCACAGCGCGACGGTGTTGAGAAGGTGATAGTTCGAGCCGTATTGGTGCTGGTTGTATGGCGGGTCGATATAGGCGACGTCGCATTCGATTCGATCTGCCAACGCGGACGCGTCCTCGCAGGTCACGACGTTCTCGACGCCGTTGTCGAACAGCAGAGGCGGTCGGATTGTGAGAAAGCTTCGGATGCGGTACCAGGCCGTCTTCGTTGCTCCTCCCCAGCCGTTGTGAAACCCCTTGAACACTCCCGAGGTGTTGCTGCAATAGGACGCCTGATAGATCAGCGGCGCCAGCAGCACTGATTCCTCGACCGCGTCGATCTTGTGCGATTCACGCCACCGTGCGATCTGCCCGCGCATCGCGTCGATCCTGCGTCCGTTCTCCTGCGTGTAGAACATTCGCTCGCGTGTGGTATCGTAGTGCTCGTCGTCGGCGGGGCAGTAATGCGTGGCAATGTATCCTCGCTCGCCAAGCAGCGCATTCAGCTCGGCAAATGCTTTCTCGATCCCTCCCAGGTTCGCAAAGGCCGGTAGGGTGTTGGTCGCGACATACGCTCGATTGATGCACTCCGAATACGGCTCCCAATCATTTGCGAGCACGCGAAAGCCCATGGTCTTCGCTAGCCTCGACACCACGCCGCTCCCCGCGAAGAGATCGCAGAAAAACGGGGCTGCTCCCGTTCTGGAGTACGGATGAGAAAGGGAACTGTTCCCTTTTTGAGTGAGCTCGATCGCGCTTCGAATGAGCGGCAGCAGCTTGCGCTTGTTGCCGATGTAGGGGATGAGCTGGTCGGTGAGATACTCCATCAGTGCTCGGACATCGGCGAGAAGACCGCGTCGAAGCAGTCACCGCCGTGGGTAAGTCGCGTTACCTTGCCCGACTCGGGGTCTATCGTCACGATGCTGCGCTTCCGCGACTTGCCCTCGAACTGCGCCGCCAGTATCCTGCTGCCGTCGGGAGCAAAGACCGGCATCTCGAACTTGCCCGCGCACATTATCCCGCTCTGCTTCGTTCCGACATCGATGTGTAGGAGGCTCGGGCCCTGCTTTAGCCCATCGTTGACAGGCACGACAACCGCCGATCCGTCCGGAGATACCGCCGGCGCGCCGAGGTCGAGGTCCTTCGCGCGCAGCACCGCATCTACCCGCTTTTCGGTGGGGGAGAACACGATAACCATGCTTTCGTGCCCATACTGGACCGACGCTGCCATCACGTTCTCTTTGGCTGCCCACGCCAACCCGTTGACGTGCACCATCGGCGCAGTCGGAATCACCAGCACTGTCTTGCCTTCCGGAGTCGGCAGGAACTTCAGCGAATCGGTGTCACGGTCCTGGCTCGATACGCCTGCCAGGGCCTCGCTGTCCGGCGCCCATGCATAGACTGAGTAAAGTGGAATCGCGCTTCGCCCCTCGGCGTTGCTCATCGACAACGCCATTTCCTCGTGAGTTGGCAGCACGGGGTCGGGGTTGCTGCCGTTTAGCTCGGCTATGTAGACTCTTCCAGCCTCGATGTAGGCCAGCTTCTTGCCGTCAGGGCTGTACTCGGGTTGGCGTTTGGAGCCCGTGGAGGTTGTCAGCGCATAGGGCGTTCCTCCGTTGACTCCCACCGCCATCACATGGCTCACCGACCCGGTCATCCCTACGAACGCGATTCTGTTGCCTGCCGGGCTTACGGCAGGGGCTGACAAGACCCGTGCGCCTTCGGTAAGCTGCTTGCGCCCGGACCCGTCGAGGTTCATGGAGTAGATCTCTTTCGTGCCCGATGCATCCGACACGAAGATGATCTTGTCCAGCGCCTTCGCGCCAGTGAACCACGGCAGACCCCACTGCTCCAGCTTGCCGCTCACGCCCGCGAGCAGCACGCCGAGCACCAGCGCGATCAGCAGAATACCCAGGATTCCTTTAAGCTCGGGATTGCGGATGATTCTCATATCGGCCGAATGCTACTTGGCTCCCCTTCTTCTCAGAACCTTGCCCGCGAGCTCGCCTGTCAACTCACCGCGCTCGACTGCAAGTTTGCCGTTGACGAATACGTATTCTATACCGGCTGATCTTTGGTGCGGGTTTCCGTAAGTCGCCATATCTTTGACCTTGTCGGCATCGAAGACGACGATGTCCGCCCAGTTGCCCACACTGATCAGGCCGCGGTCCTTAAGTCCGAGCTTCCTGGCCGCCATGGAGGTCATTTTGCGGATGGCGTCCTCCAGCGGGATGACTTTCTGCTCGCGCACATAGTGCCCAAGCACTCGGGTGAACGTGCCGAACGCCCGCGGGTGCGGCTTGCCGGAGGCTCGCTCGCCTGATATCGCCCGCGCCGAAGCGTCGCTTCCTATCATCGTGTTCGGGCCCTGCATCACCATCGCGATGTCTTCCTCGCACATCGCGAACTGCACCATTCCCACCGACGCGTCCTCCTCGAGCAAAAGGTCAAGTACCGTGTCCGCCGGGCTTGCGCCGCGCTCGGCCGCAATCTCATCGAGCTTCTTGCCTTCGCAGTTGCGGTTTCTATCAGTCTTGACACTGCTGATCAGCACGCTGGACCAATCACCGTAGTTGCCGAACTCGCCGAGCTTGCTGGATCGGTTGAGGTGCTCGAGCAGTTTCGGTCGCATATCCCTTATGCGCTGCAGCATGACCTTGTCGCCGCCGTCGTGCGCCCAGTGCGGGAGGAATATCGCAAGCGTCGTCGAGGTGGCGGGGTAGGGGTACTGGTCGGCCGTAACGTCCGTGCCTTCCTTGCGCGCCTCCGCGATCATCTCCAGCGTCGTCTTGACCTTGCCCCAGTTCGTGCTGCCGCAGGCCTTATGGTGCGATATCTGCACGCCAACCCCCGCGGCCCTGCCAATGCCGATCGTCTCATCAACCGCTTCGACGAGCCCGTCGCGCTCGTCACGCATGTGGCTGGCGTAGAATCCGCCGTAGGGCGCGACTCCTTTGGTGATCTCTATGAGTTCGGGAGTCTTGGCGAAGCAGCCGGGCGCATAGATCAAACCGGTGGATATTCCGAACGCTCCCTGCTCCATGGATTCGGCGGCCAACTGCCTCATGCGTGCGATCTCGTCGGGTGTCGGCTCGCGGTCTTCGAGGCCCACTACCGCGGCGCGCAGGTTGCAGTGGCCGACCAGCGTGGCGATGTTGATACCGATTTGCCGCTTCTCGTAGGCAGACAGGAATTCGCCCATCGTATGCCAGTCATCCTCTATGCCGCAGCGCTTCCGCCAGCTGTCGAGTTCGGCTCGGCCGGGCTCATCCAGGCACGGAGCCGAGGAAAACCCGCAGTTGCCGCAGACTTCCAGCGTCACTCCCTGCGTGATCTTGCTCTCGGCTCGAGGGTCCGTGAAGAGCCCGCTGTCCGTGTGGGAGTGCATATCTATGAAACCCGGGGCCGCGACCAGATCCGAACCGTCGATGACGCGCTCAGCCTCGCCCTCGACCACACCGACCGCCGCTATCTTGCCATTGGTGATCGCCACATCGGCTTCGAACGCAGGTCCGCCGCCGCCATCCATTACAAGTGCATTGCGAATGATGTAGTCAAACATGACCGCCTCCACCGAATGAGATCACCACAGCGTGCTGGTGTCTGCAAGCTGAGCGAACAATCTCCTCCATAAGCTCTTCTTCGCTGCGCAGCGCGAATCCTTTGACCGTATCCGCCAAGTTGAGCCGGCGTTTCTCCCTTTGCGCACAGTCGCATATTGTGGTACACTTTGCCTGGCGAGTTCGGTGTCCGGCTCCCGTCAGGGAATCCTTGTATGCAATTCGTTGTTGTCCCCAGATTTCGGTTGTTGATGCTTGGCGTACTCTGCGCGGCGCTGGCGCTTACGGCCGGGTGTGCGCGCCCCAAGCCTGCGACGCCGGCCAAGCCCGGGCCCCTGCTTATCGACGGCACGCCCAAGTCCGGCAAGCCGTCGGGCAAGCCGTCACCTCCAAAGGATGGCGACACCAAGCCTCGCCCGAAGATTCTCGTGACGGTCAACGCTCCCAATGGCAGCGATACGCGGCGCAGCGTAACGCTCAAGTGGTCTGAGAAGAACGGCACGCAGATGACGTGCTCCGCCAAGTCTGCCGACTTCAACGAGGTATCCCAAGTGGGCACTCTTGTTGACTTTTCGGCTCAGCTATACGAAAATGGCAAACTAACCGCTTCTATACGCGCGCCGTTAGCGACCGCCGACACGGCAAAGCGGATTATCATCGCGTCGGGTGGTGTCGTGCTGACCTCACTGGAGCGTGCGACCGAGGTCAGGGCCAACTGGATCAAGTGGAATGCCGGTTCCGACAAGGTGATTGGCAACGGCGGGGTGACGATGAAGTCCACCAACGGCAGCGTCCAGGGCGCCGCGTTCGTCGCAGACACCGCGCTCAAGAAGCTGACGGTATTGGATTCCGGAAAAGGACTGGAGTGACAGATGAAAATGCATCTTCGCGTCTGCCTGTGCGTTCTGGCGGCGTTTGCTCTGGTGACACCTGGGCTTGCCGTGACGTATAAGTCATCGGACGGGTCTTTGGCTCTGAGCGCGAGGACGATAGATGTGAGCGCAAAGGCCGACTCCGTGATCGCGTCCGGCAAGGCGCACGTGCATTTCTCCGATCCTGTGACCAAGACGACGCTCGAGGCCGACGCAGGCAAGATCGTCGTTGTGGTTTTCTCTAGCAAGACGGGTAAGTCGGCGGTTGGCCGCACGTCCATCAAGAGCGCTGACTTGTCGGGGCCCGTGACTATGGTCTACACGTTCCCCGATTCGAGCGGGGGCATCTCGAAGATCACCGCCACTGCGGACAGTGCCGATTTTGACGGTACGTCCAATGTGGCACACCTGACAGGCCACGTCAAGATAGTCAACGAGAATCCCGCGGTATTCGCGGAGCCCGCCGTCATGGTGGGGGACAAAGCGACTGTGAACCTGTCGCCGAATCTTGGCGCCGCGGATTACCGTTTCAGGGTTGAAAGCTCCCCTGGCGTGAGCACGATCACGGTAACTCCGAAGCCGAAGGAAGCGCAATAGCTTGGCGTTTGGGACATCCCAACATTCCAACACACTAACCTTCAGACTCTGAACATGAAGCTCGAAGTCAAGAATCTGGTCAAGATATACAAGGGGCGGCGCGTCGTTAACGACGTCAGCCTCGGCCTCGACACCGGCGAAATCGTGGGCCTGCTTGGTCCAAACGGCGCCGGCAAGACCACTTCGTTCTACATGATGGTCGGGCTGGTGCGGCCGGACGACGGTTGCGTGATGCTCGAGGGCAAGGACATCACCGCGAAGCCCATGTATCAGCGTGCGAGGCTGGGTTTGGGCTATCTCGCGCAGGAGCCCTCGATCTTCAGGAAGCTGACCGTCGCCGAGAACCTGCTGCTCGTGATGGAGATGAACGGAATCAGTCGCAAGGAACGGCTTCTTAGGACCGATTCGCTGCTCGACGAGTTCGGCCTGTCCCGCGTCCGCGACCAGAAAGGCCAGGTGCTCTCGGGCGGTGAGCGGCGCCGCGTGGAGATCGCCCGGTCGCTTGCCACCGACCCTCAGTTCATTCTCCTCGACGAACCGTTCACCGGCGTCGATCCCATTGCCATCGGAGAGATTCAGGACATAGTCCGCCATCTCAAGGACAAGGGAATCGGCATTGTCATAACCGACCACAACGTCCGCGAAACGCTGGCCATCACCGACCGGGCGTACATCATGTCCGAAGGTGAGATCAAGACCTCGGGACCATCTTCCGAATTGCCCGACGATCCGATCGCGCGCAAATTCTACCTCGGCGATCGGTTCGAGATGTGAGGCAAGCATGAAGCTCGTCGATAGGCAGGTGCTTCGGGAGTTGACAGGCCCTTTCCTGTTCGGGATGGCGCTGTTCACTTCGGTCTTCTTTGCCGGCCGGATCTTGCTCGACCTCACCAACTGGCTGATGAACGGCATGCCGGTGTTGACGGCGCTCGAGATCGTGCTGTTCTCTCTGCCCTCCACGATGTTCTGGACTCTGCCGATGAGCACGCTGCTTGCGGTGCTGCTCGGCGTAGGGCGGCTGTCGGGCGAGAGCGAGGTGGTCGCTCTCTATGCTGGCGGTGTCAGCTTCACTCGGATCGCTATGCCGATCCTGGTGTTGGGGCTGGTCGTGAGCGGATTCTCGATGTTGCTCAACGAGGCGGTGGGGCCGATTGCCGCGAATCGAATAAGCGATCTGCAGTTGGCTGTGCTCAAGTCGACGACTCTGAGCGAGCAGCCGTTCACCTTGGAGGACCGCGGCACAAACTCGCGAATTATAGTTAAGGGCGGCATGGACAAGAAAGCAGGCGTGATGCGAGACGTGACCATCCTGCAGTACGGATTCAACAAGTACCGGAACAAGCCGCTGCTGCTGCTGTATGCGTCGCGCGCGATGTGGGCCGGCGCCAAGGATCCGACCAAGTGCTATAGGTGGAAGCTGTATGACGGGTACACGCAGTTGATGGACCCGCGCGACCCGCGCTCGATCGGAACAGTGACTTTCCAGGGCATGCAGACCAGGGAGGTGGAGATCCACAAGACCCCCTCCGACATGGCCCTGTATCAAGATCTGAAGCCTGAGCAGATGAGTTTCTCTCGCCTCAGCAAGGTGGTAAAGATACTGCGGGCATATCCCGATCGGCCGACCGATCAGATTAGGCAGCTCGACGTGGATCGGTGGAACAAGCTCGCAGTGCCGCTCACGAGCCTGATCTTCGCGCTGGTGGCGGCCCCGCTCGGCATTCGAGGTCACAGAAGCTCGTCTTCGGTGGGGCTGGGCCTGAGCATACTCGTCATCTTTTTCTACTGGATAGTGGGGCGATATACGTGGTCGCTTGCGGTGCAGGGCAACGTGACTCCGTGGGTGGGTGCATTCGCGCCGAACATTCTTGGGCTGATCGCGGCATTTGCACTCTTAAGACGGGCGGCAAGATGAGCCGATAAGTAGACAGACACCATGACCTACACGATTCTGGTTGTAATAGTCATGATAGCGGCTTCGGGCTTCATCGCGTATTGGGGCGACATCCTCGGCAGGCGAATGGGCAAGAAGCGGCTCACGCTTTTCAATCTCCGCCCGCGCCACACTGCTATCGTGATTACTACGATCACCGGCATGATCATCTCCACGCTTGTCATTGGCGCGGCGGTGTCGTTCAACGCCGAGTTCCGCAAAGGATTCTTCCAGTACGGCCAGATTCTCAAGAGCAGGCGGCTTTTGGCGAAGGAGAACGTTGAGCTCGCCATTCGCGGAAAGCAGCTTCGCGCTGAGGTCGCCCGCCAGCGCAAGGAACTCCAGAGTGCCCGAAAGGACGCTGCTGTCGCCAAGGCTCAGCGCGACAAAGTGCAGAGCTACGTGACCAAGCTTCAGCGCGAGATCGCCGAACGCCAGAAGGAGCTTGCTGAGTTGAGCAAGCGTGCGGATGCGGCTCAGGACGAGCTCAACCAGCGCAGAAGTGAAGTCAAGCTTGTGCTTGCCGATCTGCGCAAGGCCGAGGAGTCTCTGAAGCGCGCCCAGGAGGATGTAGCCAGGACCGAAGAGCAGCTTGGCGTCGCGCAGGCGAAGCTGGAGGCTACTCAGGCCAAGTTGGCGGAGGAGATGTCGGGCGGCACCAAAGTGGCGGACTACGTGGTCAGACTGCGCACCAGCGAGCTTGCGTTCCGTCAGGGCGATGAGCTTGCCAGGGACATCATCGATCCCTTCCAATCGAGTTTCGAGCTCAGACGCGATGTCTATTCCCTGCTCGAACGCGCCAGCCGCAGAGCCGTCGAGGGCGGCGCCATCGCGGGGGACAACGGACGCGCGGTCAACGTGATATTCCGGCAGACCGCGGGTGAGGAAGGGTTGATCCTTGTGGGCAATGAGACTACTTGGGTGGACAAGGCCGTTCAGAGAATTGCGTCCAGCGATTCCGAGGTGCTGGTCCAGGTCGTCTGCGCGATGACGACACTGCCCAACGCGCAGGTCCCGGTCGAGATTCGCCTATACAAGAACAATCTCATCTACAAGAAGGGCGACAAGATTGCCGACGCGAAGGTTGACGGCGGCCAGTCCGAAGGCCACATCCTGATTGCGCTCAATAACCTCCTCCAGTCCGACGTTGCAAAGGCCGCGATGCGCGCTGGTGTCGTGCCGGTCGCCGGAGCGGACCCGCGTGCCACGCTTGGCGACAATCGCGAAGCACAGGCCGATGAGATTCTCAGGCTTATGGCGCAGATCAAGTCGATGGATGCGACTGCTGATGTTTGCGTCTACGCGACTTCGGACATTCGCGCCGCCGACTCGATCAACACGAGCAACATTCGCTTCGCCGTGGCCGGGGCAAAGTGATGCCCGAACCCCTGACGGTCATCGCCGTTGATCCTGGCCGTTCGAAGTGCGGCGTGGCCGTGGTGGCCGGAGTCGCTGAGACGGAAGTCCTTCACCGCGAAGTCGTGCCCACCCACGCTCTCGCAGCGACACTTCCTCATCTTGTGACCCGTCACAATCCCGACGCCATCCTCGTAGGTAATGGCACGATGGCATCCGATGCTGTGAAGGCGTGCGAGGCCATCGGGCTGCCAGTGGAAGTGGTTGACGAGCGCCTGACTTCCGTCGAGGCCCGCAAGCGATACTTCGCCGAGAATCCCCCTCGCGGCCTTCGCCGTCTGATCCCGACCTCGATGCAGACCCCTGACAGGCCAATCGACGACTACGTGGCCGTGATCCTCGCCGAGCGCTATCTCCTTCGATCCCCTGACCTCTGACCGTCCCGTTTCACTTCGCGCGAGTCTGGGAACATGTCTTACCAGATGAGCCTGTATGCTTGTCTGGTACGGCAGAAAAAGGAAGCATGCCTGGTAATATTGCCAGGAATAATGCGTCTCGAAGTATTGACACGTAATTACGGTTGTGCTAAGATGCCGTGATTAGCTGGCTATCACACTGATCGTGGCGCGGGCCGGAAAGGAGGTGCATCCTCTATAAGAGCCCGTGAGTGCCATAGGTGATGGCATAGGCAGGAAGGTTGCTGATTGCGAGGAATGGTGGGTCAGGTAACATGGAGACTGATCGCATCCCGTCTGAGCAAGCAGGCATCCTCCTGTCGGTTTCAGAGAATCAAGGAGGATCAATCATGAAGAAGACACTTCTGATCGCAGTTGTTCTCCTGCTTGCGGTTCCGGTGTTCGCTCAGGGCCCGTTCAACGACGTGCCGACCGATCACTGGGCATACGACGCAGTGAACAAGCTGCAGAAGGACGGGATCGTCATTGGCTATCCCGACGGGACATTCGGTGGGAAGCGCGCGATGAGCCGCTACGAGTTCGCTACGGCTATCGCCAGAATCCTCCCGCTGCTCAATCCCGATCTGAGCAACTACGTCACCAAGTCCGACCTTGCGAACGCTATCGCCGGTATCAAGATGCCGGAGATGCCGGATCTCAGCAAGTACGCGACCAAGGCCGACGTGGACGCGATCAAGAAACTCGTGGACGAGTTCCGCGATGAGATCGCTGCTCTGGGTGTGGACGTGGATGCTCTCAAGAGAGATGTCGCGGCGCTGTGTGCCCGCGTCGACGCTCTTGAGGCCGAGCAGAAGCGCGTCCGACTGGCCGGAGACGTCAACGTGTTCGGTATCGCTACGGCGGCCGAGGAAGGCGTTCCCTTCGACCAGGACAACCGCGTTACCTACGGGGCGAATAACGCCGGCACAGATGCCAATCTGCGCCGAAACACGCTGATCCGCAACATCGGCGTCGTCAAGGACTTCGACCTCAACATCGTTGGTCGAATCAGCCAGACAACGACCGCTCGCGCGACCATCAACTACGGTGACTATCTGAACTACATCGCGTTTGTCGATGACTACGTCGGTGGGTTCAGAGCCACCAGCAAGACCGGCGTGCGAGGCCAGAATACGACGTCTCTGGGCGCTGGCGGCGGCACCGTCGGGTTCCCGCTTACCAGCCTTGCTGACACGTTCTTCCCCTACTACCTGTACATTTCTACGGGTCTGGGGAAGGGCAGCCTTGAGGTCGGTCGGTTCCCGCTGCAGTTCACGCCTTACACGTTGAAGAAGATCGACGTGGATAGCTACACGAGCATCCTGAAGACGGATGACGGCAACTACCCGGTGGACGGCATCAAGGCCGGCTACAACTTCGGTGGCATTGACGTTACTCTGTTTGCAGTCAAGAACGACGAGAACACCTTCTTGGTCAATGGTCTCACCGGCCAGCCAAACACTGGCTTGTTCGGTGGAACCATCAACGCCGGCGGCGCTGCCGTCCCGACCACGGATGGCTTCCTGTTCTCAACTCCGGCTCGGTTCCTGGGTGTCAACACTCATGTGGTTGGCAACTTGGACCTGCCGGTCGCCCAGACTGCCGGTGCTCGGGTGACCTTCGGTACACCGTGGAAGGGCACCATCGGCGGCACGTACTATCAGTCCTGGTCTGAGACCGAGTGGGGACTTGGCACGGCTAACGCTCTCTGGGATCAGGCCCGAGTGTTTGGTGCTGACCTTGCCGTTCCGTTTGGCAAGTGGGGCATCTCGGGCAGCTGGACTCAGAGCGACACGCTCAAGAGCGACGGAACCCTGGTTGCTGGCGTCAAGGACGTGACAGACGACAACACCGCTTGGGATGCAAAGGTCAACGGTTCGTTCGGCAAGCTGACTGCTGATGCCGGTTACAAGAGCATTGGCCGCAACTTCGCCGCTGCAGGCGCTTGGGACAAGATCGGTCGCTGGACCAATCCTGTCGATGTCAGGGGCCCGTATGTTGACTTCGACTATCCAATCGCTCGCAAGTTGAGAGTCGCTCTCAATGGTGAGTTCTTGTCCCTCATCGATACCGCCAACGGCGTTGTGGCGCCCGGAACGGCTCGTTGGGGTCGCCAGGACGACACCATCACCAAGGCTGAGGCCGGCGTGAAGTGGGGTATCTCCAAGACCAACTCACTGGATCTCGGTTACCAGTGGATCAAGTACTCTGTTGATCAGGGTAATGCTGACGATGCTACTGAAGCTTATCTGACCATCGGTTGGGCGCATCAGTTCTGCCCGAATGCCGGTTTCAAGGTTGGCTATCAGTTCATCAACTACAACGACGGCAAGCCGCTCGTGGCTGGCGTGCCTGGCACGGGACCTGGCCCGTACGTTGGCGACTACCGCGGTGGTCTTGCGGTTGTCCAGTTCGGCGTGAGCTTCTAAGCTCTAACCTGAACCTCAAGCCCTCGGAGCAATCCGAGGGCTTTTTCTGTTTGCGTGGAGGCAACCATGAAGAGAGCAGTGGTTCTGCTACTTGTGTCCGTGCTCGCGATTGCGGGCAGCTGTGCTGCTCAGGGCGAAGGCGCGAAGACTGGAGTCACACCGCCGCCCGCGATCTACCTGCCTGCCGGGGGAAAGGTGGTCACGGAGATCAACCTCAGTGACGACGATGTTCTCGGCATCATCAAGGACTCGATCCCCGCTGCGGCTGGCGTGGCCAAGGATCTCGTAGCCGTGAAGATGGGAGCCAATCCCGAGGCTGCCGAAGCCATGTCGAGCGCTATCGACACCACAGGTCTGATGGAGGCCATCAGTGGCATCACAAATGTGCGCGTGCTTATCGCGCGCTACCCGTCGGGGATGTCGCCTGAGCGGTTCGTCAAGGAGTTCAGCGCCGGGGTAGCCAAGGCCGGGCAGTTCCATAAGGTGCTGACCGATTTCGGCTTCTCGCCTGGCGCGGCAGGTCTCTACGCGCTGCCGGACAACGCGGGGTCGATGGCATTCGCGTACGATCCGAACTCGCACACGGCCTATGCGGCACGCGTCGTGGGTGGTTTGGACGTGCCCAAGCTGATAAAGTGGGGCGGAAACATCGCCAAGGCCTTCATGACAAGTGGCGTCAAGCATCAGCCGGAGAGCGAGGGCGCACTGGTGCCCCCGGAGGCCGCGCCGCCGGCGACTGAGAATCAGTAGACATCGATCCTGATCGTGACGTGTGTGTATGGACGGGGCGGGAGCGCAACTCCGCCCCGTTGCGTTTTGACTCAACCTCATCGCACTGGCGCGCTCGACCAGTTATGGAGTACAATGTGTTGACCGGGCACGATGTTATGCCCAGAGTAAATGGACCAAGGAGCGCGGAATGTGCGGAATAGTGGGCTACATCGGTGAGAAGCAGGCCTGTCGGATCCTTGTTGACGGGCTCAAAAGGCTGGAGTATCGGGGTTACGATTCGGCCGGGATCGCCATCCTGGACGGCGGATCGATCAGCATTCACAAGAGCGTGGGAAATCTCAAGGCGCTCGAGGATTCACTAGATGGCAATCAACCGGCAGGATCGCTCGGCATCGGCCACACGAGATGGGCCACCCACGGGCGGCCGTCAGATGAGAACTCTCATCCGCACTCTGACTGCACCGGGCGCATCGCGCTCGTCCATAACGGCATCATCGAGAATTACCTGACTCTCAAGAACAGGCTCATCGATCAGGGTCACAAGTTCGCCTCGGAGACGGACACCGAAGTCGCGGCGCACCTCATAGAATCGCTCTACGACGGCGACCTGCTGAAGGCCGTCAGTGACGCGTGCAAGCAACTGGAGGGCTCCTTCGCCCTGGTCGTTATCAGCACGGACCAACCCGATCGCATCATCGCGGCCCGGCGCTATAGCCCTCTCGCGGTGGGTCTTGGCCGCGGTGAGAACTACATCGGCTCCGACGTCAGCGCGTTCATCCGCCATTCCAGGCAGGTTATCTACGTCGAGGACGACAACATCGCCGACATTACCCGCGATGCGGTCAAGGTCTACGACTTCGACGGCAACCCGGTCGAGCCGAGGATGACCGAGATCGACTGGGACGCGGCGATGGCCGAACGCGGCGGCTACGACCACTTCATGATCAAGGAGATCCACGAGCAGCCCAGAGCCCTGCGCGAGACGATGCGCGGCCGCCTGATGGGCGACGATGACGCGGTTGAGCTGCCGGGCCTCAACCTGACTGACGAGGAGATCAAGAGAATCGACCGCATCGTGATGATCGCGTGCGGCACGGCGTATCATGCCTCTATTGCCGGCAAGTATGTCTTCGAACAGCTATGCAGGATACCCGTCGAGATCGATGTCGCCAGCGAGTTGCGCTATCGCGACCCGGTAATCGACGATCGCGTGCTGGGCATTGCCATCTCGCAGTCCGGCGAGACGATAGACACCATAGTGGGTCTGCGCGAGGCGCGTCAGAAGGGGGCCAAGGTAGTCACGGTCACAAATGTTGTGGGCAGCCTCGCATCACGAGAGGCAGATGGCGTGCTCTACACATACGCGGGGCCCGAGATCGCCGTTGCGTCCACCAAGGCCTACACCACCCAGATCATGGTTCTCAATCTGATGGCGCTGCACTTCGCGCAGGTCCGCGGGACGATATCCCCGGGGCGCGCCGCCGAACTGCGCGCCGCATTGCGCAAGCTGCCGGAGCAGGCGGATGAGATCCTTGCGGGCTACCGCGATCTTCTGGCAGTCGCGCAGCGCTATTGTGCTTTCAATGGCTTTCTCCTGATGGCGCGCGGGATCAACCTTGCGAGCGCCCTTGAGGGGGCGCTGAAGATCAAGGAGATATCGTATATGCACGCCGAGGGCTTTGCGGCCGGCGAGATGAAGCACGGTCCTATCGCAATGATCGACCCGTGTTTCGTCACGATCGCGGTAACGCCGCGGTCCTTGACCTACGATAAGATGCTGGGCAACATCCGCGAGGTCAAGGCGCGTTCCGGCGAGGTCGTAGCCATTGCCAACTACGGAGATCACGTCATCGACGACTACGCGGACTTTGTGCTTCGTATCCCGGAGACCGAGGAGATCTGGTCGCCCGTGCTGGCGGCAATCCCTCTGCAGTTGCTGGCCTACCACATCGCGAAGTATCGCGCGCCCGGCATAGATCAGCCCAGGAATCTGGCGAAGACTGTTACGGTGGAATAGCTGTCGGCATTCAGCTCTCAGCTATCAGCCGATTACGATTGGAGGAGGATGCTATCAGTAGCCGACCTTGGGGCCGACGGCTGATAGCTGCAGCTTCGTTATGCGAGCCTTACGTCTACACGGTCCCCGGGACCTCAGAATGCACGATGAGCCGATACCCGCGCCCGGTCCGGGCGAGGTGAGGCTGAAGATCGCCTCGGTGGGGGTCTGTGCGTCGGACTTGCACTACTATCGCGACGGTCGGATTGGCTCGACTGTTGTCGAGGAGCCGCTGGTGATCGGCCACGAGGCCTCCGGTATTATCGATGCCGTTGGGGATGGTGTGACCGGCCTTGCCGTGGGCGACAGGGTTGCGATAGAGCCGACCAACCCCTGTGGCGAGTGCGAATTCTGCCTTGCCGGCCATTTCAACGTCTGCCCGAACGTCAAGTTCTTCGGGACACCGCCCGAGAACGGCTGCTTTCGAGACTACCTCACGTGGCCCGCGAATCTTGCGCTCAAGCTTCCGGACAACGTCAGCTTGGACGAGGCAGCGATAGTCGAGCCGCTTGCCGTGGGTATATACGCAGTCAAGCTTGCGGAACTCAAGCCCGAGCACACAGTGGCGATACTCGGCGCGGGTGCCATCGGCCTTTCGGTGCTCCAGGCGGCAAAGATCGCCGGCGTCAAGCGCGTGATCGTGAGCGAACCCGTCAAAGAGCGCCGCGCACTTGCCGTGAATCTGGGCGCGGACGATGTCATCGATCCATCGGCGACCGATGCCGTCGCGGAGTTTGTTCGCCTGACCGACGGCGGCGCCGACGTCGTCGTCGAGTGCACTGGAGAAGACGATGCCACCCTTGAGGCGTCGCGAATCGTGCGCATACTCGGCAGGATCGTGGTCGTCGGCATACCGGACCGGGACTTCTACACGTTTGAAGCCTCTCCGAGCCGTCGCAAGGAGATGACGGTCGTGTTTTGCCGCCGCAGCAACGCGTGCGCCGAGTTGGCGATCGAGTGGGTGGCCGACGGCAAGATCGACGCCGCGTGTATGGCCACACATCACTTCTCGCTGGAAGACGCGGCGAAGGCGATGGAGCTTGCAATGTCCAAATCCAATGGCGTGATCCGAGCGATGGTCGTGCTTAGTCGATAGGTGTCAAGCCGCAACTCGTAACTAACACGGAGGTGTTCCATTGTCCAACCATCATCTACGTTTTCGCCAGATTCACCTGGATTTCCACACGTCTCCGCACATCCCCGGCATAGGGGAGAAGTTCGATGCGAAGCAGTGGCAGGACGCGCTCAAGCTCGGCCACGTGAACTCGATCACGAGCTTCTCGAAGTGCCATCACGGCTGGAGCTATCATCCGACGAAGGTCGGTAGGATGCACCCGCATCTGAACTTCGACCTCCTGCGCGCGCAGTTCGACGCGGCGAAGGCGATCGACGTCAACGTGCCCATCTATATCTCAGCTGGCCTCGACGACGTGATGGCTGCCGAGCACCCCGAGTGGAGGGAAGTCACCGTGGAGGGCAGGTACGGCGGTTGGACCGCGCCGATCACCAACGCCGGATTCCACTCGATGTGTTTTGGTTCGGACTACATGGACTACCTCTGCGAGCAGATCGTGGAGGTCGTTCGGATGTTCCCGAACTGCGACGGCATATTCCTCGACATCATCTCCCAGGGCGAGTGCTGCTGCAAGGCGTGTCTGGCCTATATGAGAGAGCATGACCTCGATCCGAGCAAGGCAGAGGACCGACAGGCCTGCGCGCGCGCCTCTTTGGAGCGCTACTACCGCGAATCCACAGCCGCGTGTCGCTGCGACGACCCGAACATGCCGGTGTTCCACAACAGCGGCCACGTGACGAAGGGTGACACCGACATACTGAAATACTTCAGCCACCTCGAACTCGAGTCACTCCCGACGGGCGGGTGGGGCTACGACCACTTCCCGCTGTCCGCGCACTACGTGGACAAGCTCGGCCTGGACTATATGGGCATGACCGGCAAGTTCCACACCACGTGGGGCGAGTTCGGCGGGTTCAAGCACCCCAATGCCCTTCGCTACGAGTGCGGGCTGATGCTTGCCAACGGCGCGAAGTGCTCAATCGGCGACCAACTTCATCCAAACGGCAGGATGGACGAGACGACCTACAAGCTGATCGGCGAGGCCTACGCCGAGGTCGAGGCGAAGGAGCCGTGGTGCGACGGTGTGACCAACGTCGCCGACATCGCCGTTCTTTCCACCGAGGCCGAGGGTGCCGGCGCCGGCCGCAACGCCGACAACGGCGCGGGCCGGGTGCTGCTAGAGGAGCACATGCTCTTCGATCTGATCGACCGCAGGATGGACTTCTCGCGCTACAAGCTGCTGATCCTCGCCGACGCCATTCGCATCGACGACGAACTCAAGGGTCTCATCGACAGGTATCTGGCAGGCGGCGGCAACCTTCTCCTTACCGGCAAGAGCGGTCTGCGCAAGGATCGCGACGAGTTCGCCTTCGATATCGGCGCGGACTACTTCGGCGAGAGCCCGTTCCAGCCTGACTATCTCGTCAAAAAAGGTGACAGACACCTTTTCGACGACAAAAAGGTGTCTGTCACCTTTTTTGACGCCGCGCTTGTGATGTATATGAAGTCGCAGCAGGTCAAGCCGACCACGGGCGAGGTCCTCGCCGGGATCCGAAACCCTTACTTCAACCGCACCTGGGAGCACTACTGCAGTCACCAGCACGCTCCGGACGCCGAACTCTCCGAATACGCCGCAGCCGTTCGCAAAGGCAGCGTGCTTTACCTTGCGCATCCCATCTTTTCCATCTATGCAGCACAGGGCGCGGTTGCGTATCGCGAGTACGCGGCCAACGCAATCCGCCTGATGCTCGGCGACGCGACAGTCGAGTCGAACCTGCCGTCCACCGCGCGCATCTCGCTGAAGCGCCAGGCCGAAAAGAATCGCTACGTGCTGCATCTGCTTCACGCCAATACGGTCCTGCGGGGCGGCCGTGTGCATCTGTCACCGGAGGGCTACGTTCGCGACAGCAATCCCGTCGAGGTGATCGAGGACCTGCTCCCGCTTCGCGATACCGAGGTCACTCTTCGCCTGCCGGAGACGATCAGGTCCGTCAAGCTCGAACCGCAGGGGACGGAACTCCAGTTCACACAGGCCGACGGCGAGCTGAAACTCTGCGTGGGCGAGTTCACCTGCCACCAGATGGTCGTGATGAGCGCATAGCGATGGAAGTCCCGCTGCTGCAGTTCCACAAAGCGACCGTCGCATTCGGCGGCGTGCCTGCGCTCGACTCGATCACGACGACGATCCACGCCGGCGAGAACGTCGCGATCATCGGCCCCAACGGCTCCGGCAAGTCCACGATGATCAAGCTGATCACCCGCGAGCTGTATCCGCTCGCGGGCGATGGCGAGTCGCCACTGCGTATTCTTGGCGAGAGCACGTGGGACGTGTTTCGACTGCGGTCGCTGTTCGGAATCGTGTCCGGCGACCTGCAGGACTTCTTCAGGCGGCCGCTCTCTGGGCGCGAGGTCGTGCTGTCCGGCTTCTTCGGCAGCGTGGGGCTGTATCCACACCACGAGATCACTCCTGCGATGGAGTCGCGTGCCGACGAGCTTCTCAAGTTGCTCGAGATCGAGCACCTGGCCGGCAAGCTCATGACCGAAATGTCCACCGGCGAGGCGCGCCGGATGCTGATCGGCCGCGCGCTCGCGCACAAGCCGAAGGCGCTGATCCTCGATGAACCCTCGAACGGCCTCGATCCCCACGCCGCCCGCACCTTTGCCAACTCTCTGCGCAAGATCGCCCGTTCCGGCAAGAGCGTGATACTGGTCACCCATCACCTGCCCGACATCATTCCCGAGATAACGCGAGTCATAATGCTTCGGCAGGGCCGGCTGTTCGCTGACGGCCCTAAGCAGGAGGTCCTGACATCCGCCAGTCTTTCCGAACTCTTTGCCATCTCCGCCGAAGTAATCGAGCGAAACGGCTATTTTCACCTCATGGCATAGGAAAAGAGCACTGAATATTGTATATTGGATACTGAGCATTGCTGCTTTTCGTGCTTTTCCAATTTCGTGCTTTCGTGATAAAGGAGCGCATCATGTTTCCACGAACCACAGTCGGAGGGTTGTCGCTCTCCAGGATGATAATCGGCACCAACTGGATGCTGGGCTTCAGCCACTGCACGCCGTCGAAAGACAAGCTGATCAAGGAACTTGCCGGACAGCGCAAGGCGATGGCGGATATCCTTGAGGTCTTCTTCAGCGCTGGGGTCGATACGATCATGGGCCTCATCGAGCGCGAGCCGATGATGGACGCTATTCGCGACGCAGAGGACCGCACAGGTGTCAAGGCAATCATCGTCTCCACGCCGCAGTTTCCGTGGAACAAGGAGACACCCGCCAACGGGTTTGATCCCGCCGGAATCGAGGCTGTGCTCGATACGCAGGTCAAGTACGGCGCGCACTTCGTCCTGCCGCATCAGTGCACCACCGACCCGATGGTCGATCGCACCTCGCGCGAGATACGCCAGTTCCCGCAGTTGTGCAAGGCTATCCGCGAGCGCGGCCTGCGCCCCGGCCTCAGCACCCACATGCCCGAGAGCATCGTCTACGCCGATGAGACCGACCTCGACGTCGACACCTACATCTCGATCTACAACGCGATGGGCTTTCTTATGCAGGTCGAGGTGGACTGGATCTCGCGCGTCATCAGCAACGCCAAAAAGCCCGTGATGACGATCAAGCCCATGGCCGCGGGGCAGATTCGCCCGTTCCAGGCCCTGAACTTCGTCTGGAATACGCTGCGCGACTGCGACATGGTCACCGTCGGCACGCTCACGCCGGACGAAGCGAGGGAATGCATTGATCTCTCCCTCTCCATCCTCGACCGCCGCGCCAGCACCGTCGAGCTGCAGGAGACGAGATCGAAGGCGAGCATAAAGACGAGTTGAGAGCGTAGGAGGGGTCTCCAGACCCCGAATCCGCCAACTCCCTCTCCTGGGGTAGAGGGTTGGGGTGAGGGCGCAAGCTGACGGCTGACAGCCTCAAGACTGACAGCCCGGGGGGACCAACAACTGATGACCGTACTCAAAGTAGTGGCGGCGGGCATTCTCATACTCGTGACCATCACGAGCGTCGGGCCTGTGCACGCCGCCACAGCGAAACAGCATACGACCCTCGCCAGGATCAACGGCATTCCGACTCTCATCGTGGACGGCCAGCCGTTCCTGATCGTGGGAGCGCAGTGCGACGTCTGGCGCAGCACCCCGCAGGATGACCAGACGGTGCTGTTCTTCGACTCCTACCGAGACATGAACGCGACCACCGTGGGCCTCGACGTGCTCTGGGACAGGTGCGAGCACGTGCAGGATCAATACGATTTTGCATTCCTCGACTGGTTCGTCGAGCAGGCGAGGTCACGCCATCTCAAGCTGATCCTGCACCTGTTTGACACGAACGTCTGCGGCGGAGTCACCGACTCCCCCAAGTGGTCATATACACCGGCCTACATCCTTTCGGCGCCGGACAAGTATCAGCGCATGGTCCTGCAGTACGAGTATAGGCCCAGCGGCCCGCCCATGTGTCCGAACGATCCCGACACGCTCCAACGCGAGAGAAAGTATCTCGTCAAGCTGGCCGAGCACATTCGCGACACGGACACCGACCGAACCGTGATCATGCTGCAGATCAACAACGAGTACTACTTCCAGCAGTGGGTCAGCCACGCATACGACGCATCCGTTCGCTGCCAGTGCTCATACTGCAACGCGAAATACGACCCGGCCAAGTACAAAGACCCCAAGGACTTCATGTTCCACAGCTTCGTGGACTACACCAAGGTGCTCACCGACGCCATCGCCGAGGTCTACGACATCCCGTTGTACGTGAACAGCCCGGGCTGGCCCGACTGGGCCGTCCCGATGTTTCTCGATGGTTGTCCCAATCTCGACCTCGTCGGCTGCGACTGCCAAACGAGTCCGGCCGAGCCCAATATGATCTCCAGGTATGTGCAGGGCCGCAATATCACGTTTGCCGCCGAGTGCGCGACGCCGAACCCCCGGTGCAGAGTGAACCTCGATGTGCTGCCCTACTACACCATGATCGGGAGGATGGGGATAGGCACCTTGCTATGGGAGTGCGGCATGCCGCTGACGGTCAGCCGCAACCCCGTGTGGAGCAAGCGCTACGCCGACGCGATGTATCCCATCAAGAACGCGCAGTGGGCGATCGCCAGGGCCCGCGGAACCGAGAACATCGTCGGATGGTACGTCATCAGGGAGTTCCAGGCCGATGCGAAGCTCCAGGACCCCACCATCGTTGGCGAGAAGATGTTTGTGCGCGAAGGCCGCAAGACTCGGATGGAGGACGGTATCACCTTCACCGCTTCGCTTGGCTCGCATCGCATCACCGTCGGCGGCAGCACGGCGGGGATAGTCGCAAGTTCGGAGCCAGGTGTGCTCGTCATCGCCACAGCCAAGGCCGACCTCACGATTTCCGGCCCCGCGATCAAGTCGGCGGCGGAAGGTGTCTACGTCGGCGATAAGTGGCAGTCAACGGCCAAACTTGACCTGAAGCTCAGCGGTGATGCATACGAGCTTCATGTCGATCAGCCCAAGGTGGTTCGGCTGTTGTTCTAGCTGAGAGGTTTTTCGCTAACGGCTAACAGCTAACAGCTAATCGCTGATGACTAACAACTAAGGACTAACGACTTATGACTAAGTACTCCCTCGGAATCGATTTCGGAACCCTGAGCGCGCGGGCGCTGCTGGTGGAGGTTGGCACGGGGCGCGAGGTCGCCTCGGACGTATATGAGTATGCCAACGCGGTTATCGACGACCGCCTCCCCACCTCGGGCGAGAAGCTGCCGCCGGACTGGGCCTTGCAGGACCCGCGCGACTACCTCGCGGGGCTCGCGAAGACCGTCCCGGCCGTGCTCAAGCAGTCGGGCGTCAAGCCGGAGGACGTGATCGGCATCGGCATCGACTTCACCGCGTGCACTATGCTGCCCATCGACGGGAAAGGCGACCCGCTCTGCTTCGACCCGAAGTGGGAGCGCAACCCGCACGCGTGGGTCAAGCTTTGGAAGCACCACGCCGCGCAGCCCGAGGCCAACCGCATCAACGAGGTCGCCGAGTCGCGCGGCGAGAAGTTCCTCCAGCGCTACGGCGGCAAGATCAGCTCGGAGTGGTTCTTCTCCAAGGCGCTTCAAATCCTCGACGAGGCCCCGGAGGTCTATGCCGCCGCCGATCGCTTCATCGAGGCCGGCGACTGGGTCATCCTCCAGATGACCGGCGTCGAGACCCGCAACGCCTGCACCGCCGGCTACAAGGCGATGTGGGAGAAGGCCACCGGCTTTCCGTCCAATGACTACTTCAAGGCCCTCGACCCGCGTTTCGAGCACGTCGTTGACGAGAAGATGAACCGCAACATCTCGCCCATCGGCGCAAAGGCCGGCGATCTCACGCCCGAGATGGCCGCGAAGATGGGCCTGGTGCCGGGAATCGCCGTCGCTGTCGCCAACGTTGACGCGCACGTCGCCGTCCCCGCCGCCACGGTCACCAAAGAGGGGATCATGGTGGCGATCATGGGCACCAGCACCTGCCACATGGTGCTGGGCAAAGAGCCCCGGATCGTCGAGGGAATGTGTGGCTACGTCGAGGACGGAATCCTGCCAGGGTTCTTCGGTTTCGAGGCCGGCCAGAGCTGCGTGGGCGACCACTTCGCGTGGTTCACCGAGAACTGCGTGCCCGCGTCGTATCGCGACGAGGCCAAATCCCGCGGGATCAGTGTCCACGATCTGCTCACCCAGAAGGCCTCGGCCCTCAAGCCCGGCCAGAGCGGCCTGCTGGCTCTCGACTGGTGGAACGGTAACCGCAGCGTGCTGGTCGACGTCGATCTCACCGGCATGATGCTCGGCATGACTCTCGCGACCAAGCCGGAGGAGATCTACCGCGCGCTGATCGAGGCTACGGCCTACGGCACCAACATCATCATCGACGCGTTCGACTCCAACGGCGTCGCCGTCAACGAGATCGTCGCGTGCGGCGGCCTGCCCGAACGCAACGAGATGCTGATGCAGATCTACGCCGACGTGACCAACCGCGAGCTCAAGGTTGCCGAGTCCGCCCAGACCTGCGCGCTGGGCTCGGCGATGTGGGGCGCGGTCGCGGCGGGCTCAACCCGAGGCGGCTACGACGACATCAACACCGCCGCCGCTAAGATGGCCCGCGTCAAAGACAAGACCTTCAAACCCAACCCCGCCGCCCACGCCGTCTACGCCAAGCTCTTCGCCGAATACAAACTCCTCCACGACTACTTCGGGCGCGGCGCAAACGACGTGATGAAGAGGCTGAAGGCGATTCGGGAGGAACAGCATTCGTAAGAGTGGTGAGAAGCGAAGATCGCGAAAGGGAGAAGAACAGGAATGGAGAAAGGTAGTGCTCGCGTTGGGTAATGGATATGCCAACGAACGGGCAAACCCGATACGCATTCGTAGGAAAGGCAATCGCCACCGGCTTCTTGTGCTGAAAGGCGCAGGCGTGCGCTCCCGATCGCCCAGCAATTCTGTTGCTGGGCGGGGGTATCCGGCAATTCCGTTGCCCCTCCTGCTCGCCACCACGCCGCGTCCTTTGCACAACCCTTAGGTGCATCACACGTGAACAACAATTAACCAAAACACCACACTCCGTTCCTTGATATTTCCGCCCATCTGTCGTCTAATAGTAGTGGACATACAAGGAGCGACCTATGCACAAGGATCCCGAGTCTCACTGGCGGTCCGTTCTTCCAACTTCGGACTTTCGACTCGCTCCATAGTCAAAAACTCGCAAAACAGTTTCCGGCCACGCTCGAATTGAGCGTGAGACTGTCTTGTACAAATCCGGCATTTCCCGCGTGAATTGAAGGAGAAATCGAGCAGGGCAGAAAACCAGAAAGGGAGAAATGGGAGGGATACCAACGTGATAAGATGCCTGCTTCTTTCCGGTGCGAATAACCATGACTGGCGGCGGTCCACACCGTTCGTCAAGCAAACGCTCGAATCGAGCGGCCTGTTCGAGGTTACAGTGACCGAGAATCCCTCGGAGGTCCTTGAAGACACCGAGGCCCTCTGCGGTTACGACGTGATCTTCTCCGACTACTACGGCCCCGAGTGGTCGGACAAGGCCAAAGCCAACTTCGAGGCTGCGATCCGCGGCGGGATGGGGCTGGTGGTGATGCACGCCGCCGACAACGCCTTCCCCGGCTGGGTCGAGTATGAGAAGATGGTCGGGCTGCTCTGGCGCGATGGAACCGGTCACGGCGGGTTCGTCGAGATCGACTGCCGCATTGTGGACCACGACCACCCGATCACCAAGGGCCTCTCCGACTTCCGCAAGCGCGAGGAGCTCTACCACAGGCTCGTCCACATGCACGACGTGCCCTGTCACGTGCTCGCCGTGGCCTATTCGAACCCCGCCGACGGCGGCACAGGCAACGATGAGCCCGTCATGGTCGTCACCCAATACGGCGCGGGCCGGGTCTATCACCACGTCCTCGGCCACGTCTGGGAGGGCGGCGACATGACCGCACTCGAGGACGACGGCTTCAAGCGCACCCTCATCCGCGGCACCGAGTGGGCCGCCACAGGCGCGGTTACGGCGCCTTAGTCGGAACAACGGGCGCGCCGCGCGGATTCAGGAGATAGCCGACGATACGTAGAATACGTCATCATTCAACGGAAGAAGGAGTTCCGGGCCTATGCTAAGGTCAACGTGGACCGCGGTCGCTATCCTGCTGCTGACAGCGGGCGCGACTACCGCTTCGGTCGAGAGACTCTCGATCTGCGATTTTGAGGGTAGTTCCGACCCGCACTTCGTCGTGCGCGACACGACTCCGCCATCTACGCTCGTGATCACAACCGAGCATGTCACCAGCGGCGCTCACGCCGCGTCGATCTCGTTTCCCAAGTGGCAGGAGGGGGCGGAGAGGTGGCCTGCGGTGTTCTTCACCGCAAGCGCCGGCCTGCGGCGGGACTGGAGCGAATACGACGCCGTGGCCTGCGACGTTTTCAACGCTTCCGACACTGAAGTGGACCTTGCGTTCAACATGATCGATGCCGCGAACAAGGCAGCCAGCTACCACTTCGCGCTGCTCGCCGGACGGTCCACAACCATGCGGGCTGCGTTCGATGAGCTTCCGCCGGGCTTCGATCTCAAGCACATCAAAGAACTCCACATCTTCGCAACGCGGCCGCCCGAAGCAATATCAGTGTACGTGGACGACATCCGGTTGGAAGGAGATATCATTCCACGCCTGACCAAGGCCGGCGATTCGCTCGAGAAGCTGCGAAAGAACTCGAAGGACTGCGCCGAGGAGGTCGCCCCGCTGCTTGCGGAACTGGATGATACCTACGCGGATCTGTGCTATCGAGCATCGCGCGCGGCCGATCCCGCGGCGCTTCGCGTTCTGCGTCCGGAGATCGTCGCTTTCAACAGCAGACTCACTACCCAGGCGGCGCGCTCGGTGTCCGAGGCTCGACTGCGGGCCGCCACGCGCAAGATCGCGCCGAAATCGCAGTTCGCATGCGGCTTTGCGTCCAGCATGGAAAAAGTCTTCCCCCGGGATGTTGCGTTCACATGCAGTCCCGCGCGCCAGGCTCAGGTCGAGCTCGCAGGCAACGAGACGGAGTCCATCCAGCTTCTGATATACGCGTTCGGTCAGGACCTCAAGGGCGCGACCGTCCAGGTCGGCCCGCTCAAGTCCGCCGCCGGCAAGTCCGGTCCCGTGGCACAGGCGTCGCCGGTCGGGTTCGTCGAAACGAAGAAGCCGCCGTATGCGGTTCGATACGTCGGCTGGCATCCCGATCCCATCCTGGACTTCCTGAAGTCGTTTGACGTGAAGAAGGGCGAGGTCGAGCCGGTCTGGATTCGGGTCAAGGCTCCCGCTGGGACGCCCGCGGGCGACTACACTGCCCAGATCACCGTCAAGGCCGCGAACGCAGCTCCGATCAAGCTTGCACTCAAAGCTCACGTCTGGGGCTTCGGTTTGCCTAGGGAGACTCACCTGCGCACGGCGATGTCGCTGTATGAGGGCTATCTCAAGAACGCCTACGGCAGCGTGACCGAGGCGATGGGCGACAAGTACGAGGATTTCATGCTCTCCTATCGGATCAACCCCGATTGGCTCTACCGGCCATCGCCGCCTGCGATCAGTGACCTCAAGCGCTGGGACCGTGAGGGTCTCAACGCATTCAACATCATCTACGTCCGCAAACCTGCTGACCTCAAAACCGGCGATTCCTACCCGGTCGACGAGAAGCAGGCGATTTTGAACGAGCTTGACGAGATCATCCCTCAACTCAAGGCAAACGGCCTGTATTCCAAGGCGTATGTTTACGGCTTCGATGAGATCGGGCCGGAGTCGTACGCGGCGATGAAGGACATCTTCGGTGCGATCAAGGCCAAGTACCCCGACCTGCCGATAATGACCACCGGACGAGATAGCACGTATGGCGTTGCGAGCGGAGTCGATCAGGTCGATATGTGGTGCCCACTGACGCCGAGCTATGACATGGGCCGCGTTGCCAAGGCTCGCGAACGTGGTAAGCAGGTCTGGTGGTATACCTGCATTGGTCCCAAGGCGCCGTATGCCAACTGGCTCATCGAGTATGACGCCATCGATGCCCGCATGCTGATGGGTCTGCAGACCGCGAAGTATCAGCCGGACGGCTATCTCTACTACGCTATGACGCGCTGGCCACTGACAAAGAAGCCGATCACCGGCGGACCCTATACCGACTGGCCGCCCGCGAGTTACAACGACTGCAATGGCGACGGCAGCATCATCTGCGCAGGTCCCGATGGACCGCTCGCCACCATCCGACTGGAAAACATCCGCGACGGCATAGAGGACAACGAATACTTCTGGCTGCTGCGGCAGGAGATCAGCCGCCTGAAGGGCATTTCCGGTCCGCAGGCCGCCAAGGCGCTGGCGCAGGCCGCCAAGGCGCTGACGATCGGGGACGATCTCGTCGCAAGCCTGTCCAGCTTCTCCAAGTCACCGGACGCGCTCCTTGCCAAGCGCCGCCAACTCGCCGAGGCTATCACTGCCGCGCGGAAGGTGCACTAAGTAGTCCACGCTTGGTGAGTTGTATTACGTCACCCTGAACTCGATTCAGGGTCCAGGCGTGGATGCTGAACTATCGTGGCTTCCTGCGGAATCCACCGTCGTTCCGACGGAATCAAGCTCAGCATAACCATATATGCAAGTCTGCTAGCGTGAATCACTTAGCAGCGGGAGCGTGAAAGAAGGGAGAATCGCGAAAGGAAGAAAACCAGAACGGGAGGAATGGGAAGAAAAGGAGTTCTTGGATTTGCTGTTACCTGAGCTGCGAGCGATAGTCTGCGAACACAACAAGGAACTGCCCCGCAAGGGCCTCGTGACCATGACCAGCGGTAATGCCAGCGGTCGCGACCCTGAGTCGGGCTACATAGTCGTCAAGCCGAGTGGGATCGCATTCGAGGATCTGACGCCGGAGATGATGGTCGTCGTTGACCTGCGGTGCAACGTCGTGGAGGGCGATATGAACCCATCTACCGATGCTCTGACCCACGTCTACATCTACCGCCAGCGCCCAGACGTGAACGCGATCATCCACACTCATTCCAACTACGCCACCAGCTTCGCCGCGCTTGGCGAACCGATTCCCGCGGTGCTGACGGCCATCGCCGACGAGTTTGGCGGGCCGATCCCGTGCGGGCCTTATTGCCAGATTGGCGAAGAGGAGATCGGGCGGGCTGTGGTCGAGCACATAGGCGACTCGGTCGCGCTGCTGCTGCAGAACCACGGGGTCTTCACGATCGGTCCGACGCTGCCCGCCGCGTTCAAGGCCGCCGTGATGGTCGAGGATGTCGCCAAGACCGTACACCTCGCCAAGCTGCGCGGTACTCCCATACCAATCCCCATGGAAGAGGTCCGCAGGGGCTACAAGCGCTACCAGGAGAAGTACGGACAGAAATAGGAGATCCGCTGATAGCACGCGAATCGTGTCATGCTCAGCGGCAATGCGTTCCCGCGCGAATCCGCCTGGCACCTCGACAAGGAGGGGGCTTGGGCACACGACATACTCTCGATCAGTATGCCGAGTCGCTCCTCGCGGACAACGCGGACGCTCTGGGTGTTCGGTTTCGAGGGGCAGAAGGACACCCTGCCGAAGCATGCTGCGTCAGGTTTGTGATATAATCCATGTGGCAATAATAAGCTCCCAAAGAAGACCGTCATGGCGACTATCCCCGAAAACATGGACCGCGCGGCGGCGACGAAGATCGTGGAAAGCTATCGCGCTGTGCTCGAAGACACGGCGGCGATGGTCTCGGGCGTGCCCGAGTCCAGACTGCCCTGCGACGTGTCTATTATCAAGAAAGCGATAGAGATAGTCCTCAGCTCCACCTCGAAACTGGCTGAGGAGTACATGACCCTCCAGGAAGCATTCTGCAAACTTGCCCTCTTCCTGCCCGATGAGCAGGCGCGAATGGTCGAGCTTGCCGAGCAGGCAATCGCCACTATGGACCCCACAAGCGAGGGGTTCAAGTATCTCGGCCAGCTCGCCGCAGCCCAGGAACGGATCCAGAACGCCTTCGGCGAACTCACCGCCGAGCTCATCGCCTGGGGCAAGACCCAGGCCGATGTCGTGGACTGACTCCCCCCTCGCGCCGCCGGCCTTGCGTAGCCGAACTGGTATCGAAGCACGCCCCCCATTTGTGCTATAATCGTATGCGCGCACGGCACACCACCGATACGAGGACTGGACTTTGCAACGCCCATGATCGACATAGAACAGATTCGAGACACGATCCCGCACAGATATCCGTTTCTGCTGGTTGACAGGATAGTCGAGGTCTCAGACGGCTGCGACTATTGCGTCGGCATCAAGAACATCACCGCCAACGAGAAGATCCTGCAGGGCCACCTGCCGGGCCAGGCGGTGTTCCCCGGCGCGCTGCTGGTGGAGCACATGGCCCAGGTCGGCTGCTATCTACTGATGACCAAGCCGGAGTCCAAGGGCAAGCTCGCGTACTTCGCGGCGATAGACGGCGTGCGATTCAAGCGTGCGGCCGTCCCCGGAGACACCGTGGTGACCACTGTCAAGCTGCTCAGCGGCAGGCGGGGTATATGGAAGATCAGCGCGGAGTCTCGCGTCGAGGGCGATTTGGTCTGCCGCGGCCAGTTGACCTGCGCGTTGGTTGATTACTGAGAACGCGTGGCATGATGGACTACCTCAGGACCAAGCTTGCCAAAGCCCTGATATCGCACTTCGGCGAAGACGACCGCCGCATCGACCACGCGCTCACGGTCACGAAGTGGGTGGAGCGCATTTCCGAGGCTGAGGGCGGCGACACCGAAGTGCTCCTGGCTGTGGGGATGCTGCACGACGTCGGGATCAAGGAAGCGGAGGCGATCCACGGCCATAACACCGGCAAGATGCAGGAGCAGTATGGCCCGCCGATCGTGCGCCGCATACTGCAGGAGATGGGCCTTGCCGAGGAGAAGGTAGCCGAGGTCTGCGATATCGTCGGCGCGCACCACACGCCCGCCGGTGTGCCCGGACCCAACTTCCCGATACTTTGGGACGCGGATATGATCGTGAATCTTGGCGACGAGATGGCCGACGCCCCGCGCGAGAAGCTGGAGCGGGCGATCGAAAAGAGCTTCAAAACCAGGACAGGGGAGCAACTCGCCAGGAGGCTACTTTTGTGTGAGCAGGTGTAGATCCGAAGGAGTCAGGCAATGTCCATCACCACCAACTCACCCCAAAGCAATCTCGCGGTCGCAGGCGTCAGCCGGGACTGCTTTCAGATCGAACTGGTGCAGATGCGCCTCGGCAAGCTCGCCAAAGCACTCGAGGCCGCCGGGCAGGGCGCGTATATCTGCAAGACCATAGTCGAGACCGAGGCCAGCGCGATGACAGCGCTCAAAGAGGTCGAGGGTCAGCTCAAGCCAGGGCCGACCACGTTCTTCAGGCTGCAGAGCAACGCCGAGAGCAAGTTGGTCAGCTACGTAGCAGAGGGCAGCATTCTCGACGTCGATCCGCGCAGCTTCGGGAGCATCGGCGTGTTCGCGATCCCAGACTTCGGCCGGTTCTACAGGCACGTGCTGATCGGCAAGCGGTTCCCGCACCACGGAGCGGTTGCTTTTGCGCACGCGGGCAAAGCGCTGTTCGGCGCAGTGAAGCTGCTGGGTGTGTGCGACGTCAACGCGCCGCTGCCCGCCGGCGTGCTGTATCCGGGCGAGAACCCGTTTGAGTAGTTGCCAGCTCTCAGCCGTCAGTCTTCAGCAAGCGGGGCTGTGTTCGCTGGTAGCTGACGGCTGAGAGCTATGGAGGCTTGAAGTGAGCAAAGTAGACATCCTGTCCATTGGCGCACACGCCGGCGACGCGGAGATCGCATCGGGGCTTGCGCTTGCGCACGAGGTCAACGCCGGTCGCAAGGTTGCGATGTGCCATCTCACGCTCGGTGAGAAGGGCAATCCGAAGATGGCGATCCCGGACTACACCGCCCAGCGACGCGAGGAAGTGCGGGCGTCGGCGGACGTGTTCGGCGCGGAGCTTTACGTGCTTCCCTGGTGCGATGCGGAGTTGCCCGTTTCCGACGAGGTTAAGCTGGCGATCGCCGACGTGATCCGGGACTGCAAGCCCAGCGTCATCATTACGCACCACTGGAAGTCGATCCACAAGGACCACATCAACTGCAGCCTCAACGTTCCCGACGCGATGTTCTTCGCGGGGCTCGGGACGATCAAGACCGACAAGGAACCGCACTACTGCCCGACCCTCTACTTCGCCGAGAACTGGGAGGACAAAGAGGACTACGTGCCTGATATATACCTTGAGGTCACCGAGGCCGACATCGCGTTGTGGAAGGAGATGGCCTCCAAGCACGCTTTGTTCCGCGGTGAGGTTGTGTCTTTTCCCTACGTAGAGTATTATGAGAAACTGGCGCGCGTCCGCGGGATCGAGAAGTATCTGCCGTATGCGGTGACCCTCGAGCTGCCGAGCGGCGCGAAGACCAGGCGAGTGGGGAGCCTGCTCTAGGCGCGTCAGACTTGCAGCGTCCGACCTCCGTCTCGGACAAGGTGTGCAAAGGTGCTAGGTTTGGCTGAGACAGAGATCAGCCACTACGGGAGTGCGGTCCGACGCGGAGGCATCGAGTTGTGCACGGATGCGTAGTGTCGACCTCCGTCTCGGACAAGGTGTGCAAAGGTGCTAGGTTTGGCTGAGACAGAGATCAGCCACTACGGGAGTGCATCCCGCCGCGGAGGCATCGGGTTGTGCACGGATGCGTAGTGTCCGACCTCCGTCTCGGACAAGGTGTGCAAAGGTGCTAGGTTTGGTTGAGACAGAGATCAGCCACTACGGGAGTGCATCCCGCCGCGGAGGCATCGAGTTGTGCACGGATGCGTAGTGTCGACCTCCGTCTCGGATAAGGTGGGAGCGTCCTTTGGACTTGGGCATCGTATGGTTGACCTGGTGAGGAAGCGGCTGCGTATTGACGGATTCGACTATTCGCAGGGCGAGTACGTGTTCTTTGCGACTCTGTGCGCTCGGCACAAAACGAATCCGTTTGCAGACGTCCGTCTCGCAGAGCACGTAGTCGATGCACTGAACTGGTCGAGGGAGCACGAGCGGTGGCGCGTTTACTGCTTCTGCTTGATGCCGGATCATCTGCACTTGGCGATTTCGCCGGGCAGACCTGGCGCCAATCTGTCGTGGACCATCCAGGCATTCAAGCGATGGACAACGCGCACGGCTTGGGGTTGCGGCATTCACGGCCAATTGTGGCAGCGCAGCTGGTATGATCACGTTGCCAGGCGCGAAGAGGATCTGGTCGCCATCTGCGAATACATACTCTGTAATCCGGTACGTCGGGGATTGGTTGAGAAGCCGGGAGACTGGCGGTGGTCCGGCATGCTAGATGCGCTTCCGTTCTAGTTTTCGTAGTGTCCGACCTCCGTCTCGGACAAGTTGTGCAAAGGTGCTAGGTTTGGCTGAGACAGAGATCAGCCACTACGGGAGCGCGGTCCGACGTGGAGGCATCGAGTTGTGCACGGATGCGTAGTGTCGACCTCCGTCTCGGACAAGGTGTGCAAAGGTGCTAGGTTTGGCTGAGACAGAGATCAGCCACTACGGGAGTGCATCCCGCCGCGGAGGCACCGAGTTGTGCACGGATGCGTAGTATCCGACCTCCGTTTCGGACGGATGTGTGGATATGCGGTCGGCTTGGCTGAGACAGAGAACAGCCACTACGAAGCGGTAGCCGCTGTGCTGAGCTGACCGACAACTGAAGACTGACAACTTTATCTGGGGGGACAATGATAAGGAACGTAATCAAGGCTTGCCTTGCGCTTGTCGTGCTCGCGCTGCTGGTCGTGGGGTGCGGGCGGGAAAAGCCGGGCGTGACGACGATCCGGTTCAGCTCGTGGGGCAACGACGTCGAGGAGCAGAACCTGCGCGCGCTGATCGCCGAGTTCGAAAAGAGCCACCCGAACGTCCACGTCGAAATCGAGATTACGCCGTGGGCGAGGATGCTGGATAAGCTCATGATCTCCAGCGCCGGCGGGCGTCCGCCGGACGTTACCCGCATCAGCTCCGAGTGGTTTCCGCCGATTGCGGCCAAGGGACTGCTAGAGCCGCTCGACAATTACGTCAAGCGCGACCACTACGATCTCGATGACTTCTACCCCGAGTGCATCAAAGGGTGGGGGACCTGGAACGGTCAGCTTCTGGAGATCCCGACCGACATCGACATCTACGCGATGTACTACAACAAGGATATGTTCGACAAGAATCATATCCCCTATCCCGACGAGACCTGGGACTGGAACAAGTACCTCGAGGTCGCCAAGAAACTCACTCAGGACACCAACGGCGACGGCAAGATCGACCAGTTCGGCACCACGATCGATCCCTGGTGGCAGGACTATGTCTATGGCAACGGCGGCACGATCGTCGGTAACGACCCCAAGACCGGCGATGTTGTCTGCACTCTCGATCGGCCCGCGGCCTATGAGGGTCTGCAGAGGATGTCGGACCTCATCAACAAGTACCACGTCGCCCCGACCTCCGAGGAAGCGGCCGCCAACGTAGGCATGGCCAAGATGTTCACCAACGGCCAGATCGCGATGAACGTGTCGGGGAGCTGGGCGGCGGAGTTGATCTACAAGAAGGACATCAAGACGTTCAAATACGACGTAGCCCCCATTCCCAAAGGTCCCAAGGCGCGGGTCTCTATCATCTGCGGGGCCGCCTACGCCGTTTTGAAGCGTTCCCAGCACAAGGAAGAAGCGTGGGAACTGGTCAAGTGGATGACCGGCAAGGAGTATCAGCGCGCCGCCGCGATGCGTTCGCAGATCATCCCAAGCCGGCGGTCGGTGGCCGAATCCGGCGCGTATCTGCACCTGAACGCCGATCCCAAGAACCGGAAGGCGTTCCTCTACATGATCCAGTTCGGGCACGCGGTTCCGCCGGTGTCGTGCGCTCCGGAGATGACGGATATCATCCAGAACAGGCTCGATATCATTCGACTGGGTCGCAGGAAGGCAAAGGACGTCTGCGCGGACGTGAAGCCGGAAGTGGACCAGTTGCTGAGGCATAGGGACTGAGATGGCAAAGAAGACAAGATCAAGACTCCAACGCAAAGAAGCGATCGAGGGCTATCTCTGCATTGCCCCGTGGCTCATTGGCTTCACGTGCCTCACGCTTGGCGCGGTCATATTCTCGTTCTGCATGAGCTTCACCAGATGGGACATGATCCGGCCAGCGCAGTTCGTGGGCTTCGGGAACTACTCGCAGATCCTCGGCGACGATTTCCGGTTCAGGCAGGCGCTGAAGGTGACCGCCATATACGCCGCGTGCGCAGTTCCTTTGGGAATGGTTTGTTCACTCGCACTGGCGATGCTGCTTAACCTCAAGGTCAAGGGTATGCAGGCATTCAGGTCGATATTCTACATTCCCGCGATTCTCCCCGGCGCGGCGGTCGCTATGGTTTGGCTGATGGTCATGCGTCCTCAGTCCAACGGCATCTTCAACGCGATCCTGGGGCTGGTGCATATTGGTCCGATTCCCTGGCTCACTCAGCCCGAGTGGGTGCTCAAGTCGTTCATCATCATGAGCCTGTGGGGAGTGGGCGGCGGCATGATCATCTATCTCGCCGGGCTTCAGAGCGTGCCGACGCAGCTCTATGAGGCAGCCGAGATCGACGGCGCGGGAAGCTGGCAGAAGTTCCGAAATGTGACGCTCCCGATGATCTCGCCGACGCTGTTCTTCAACCTCATAATGGGCATCATCGGCAGCTTCCAGGTGTTTACCAGCTCGTTCATCATGACGCAGGGCGGCCCGGCGTTCGCGTCGCTGTTCTACGTCCTGTATCTCTACCAGAAGGCGTTCAAGTATCTTCAGATGGGCTACGCCTGCGCGCTGGCATGGATACTGTTCGCGGTCATTCTCGTCCTCACGCTAGTTGTCTTCAAGTCGTCCAAGGCGTGGGTCTACTACGAAGCGGAGTTGAAGCGATGAGCACAGTGGTCGTTACCAAAGCCAAGCCAGGCGCTGCTAAAAAGAGGACGTGGAGAGTGGTGGCGTATGCGGCACTGATCTTGGGTTCGATAGTCTCGCTCGTGCCGTTCCTGTGGATGCTGGGCACCTCGTTCAAGGACGCATCGTTCGTATTCGCCGATCCGCCGCAGATCATCCCGCACCCCTGGCTGTGGAGTAACTACGGCCAGGCGTTTAGTAAGCTGCCGTTTGCGCTCTACACGTTCAATACCTGCCGCATCACGGCTATCTCTATGCTGGGGCAGATCATGAGCTGCTCGCTGGTGGCGTTCGGGTTCGCGAGAATGCGATTCCCCGGCCGCAACTTCCTGTTCATAGTGCTGCTCTCGACGATGATGCTGCCCGCGCAGGTGACGATGATCCCGGTCTTCAAGATCTTCTCGACACTGGGTTGGTACGACACGATCCTGCCGCTGACGGTGCCGTCGTTCTTCGGCTCGGCGTTTTTCATTTTTCTGCTGAGGCAGTATTATATGACCGTCCCGCACGAGATGGATGAGGCCGCGCGCATCGACGGCGCGAGCACCTGGCAGGTCTTCTACAATGTCCTGCTTCCGCAGATCAAGCCCGCGCTGGCGACGCTGGCGATATTTTCGTTCATGAACAACTGGAACGACTTCCTTGGCCCGCTGATCTATCTCTCGACACCGGCCAAGCGCACTCTCGCGCTGGGGCTGTATGCGTTCCAGGGACAGTACGCGACCGACTACAACTATTTGATGGCCGCCTCGGCCGTAGTGATGCTGCCGCTGCTTATCCTGTTCTTTGCAGGTCAGCGTTACTTCATCCAGGGCGTCGTCATATCAGGCGTAAAGGGGTAGCTTTTTCGATATGGCAAAGGCCAGCATCAGGGAGACAAGCACTACCAAAACCGCAGTGCGTTCCGGCTTCGAGCGGGAGCCCGAGAGCCGTCAGGGTCTCCGTGTGACTCTGCGAGACGCCGGGCTTGTCTTTGTCATCGCCCTGATGGTCCGGCTGATCTACTTTCTTCAGGTCCGTCACTGCGTGCTGTTCCAGTGCCCCGCGGTGGACGCCAGAGACAACTACGATCTCGCCGTGCTCTTCGCCAGGGGCTGCCTGCTTGCCCCGCCGGACCAAGCATATTGGCAGCCGCCGTTCTATCCCGCCGTGCTGGCTGGTTGGATGCACGTGGTCGGGTTTGGCGTCATAAGGATGAAGCTTGTCGGGTTCGTGTTCGGCGCCGTCAACTGCGCACTGGTATACGCGCTCGGAGCCAGGGTGTTCGACCGGCGGATCGGCTTGATCGCGGGCATCGCGGCGGCGCTGTACGGCCCGATGGTCTACTTTGACGGCGAGTTGCTCACCCCGACGCTCCAGACGTTTCTGATCCTTGCCTCGATCCTGCTGTTGTTCCGAGCGACGGACAGGCGCTCGCTCGGCCTGTTCGCGTTGACGGGCCTGGTGTTCGGGTTCGCGGTTATCACGCGCCCGGATATCTCGCTGTTCCTGCCGGTGGCCGTATTCTGGGCGTTTCTGGTTCTCAGAAAGCAGGTCAGGGCGTGGAAGCTCGTCGCGGCGTGCGGCATTCTCATTGTGTGCAGCGTGCTGCCGATCGTGCCGCTTGCCATACGGAACCTGGGCGTCGCGCACGACTACGTGCTGATATCCTCCAACGGCGGCATCAACTTCTGGATAGGCAACAACCCGAACGCGCCCAAGACCGAGGAGGCGCGGCCCGGTCCGGCCTGGGAAGAGATCGTGAGGATGCCTCTGTTGGATACGCCTAGCCTGACCGAATCAGGGCAGAGCGCGTGGTTCGTCTCCAGGGTCCTGCAATTCATCAGGACGCAGCCCGGACGGTTCGCCGTTCTCGAGATCAGGAAGCTGGGGCAGTACTTCACCGCCATCGAGAGGCGTCGCAATCTCGATCTGTACTTCTACCGGCGCTACTCGCCATTCTATTCGATGCTGATATGGCGGGTAGGGTCGTTCGCGTTCCCGTTCGGGATCATGTTCCCGCTCGCGCTGTTCGGAGTGCTGCGTATGAAGTGGGATTCGCGCCGGAAACTGATCCTCGGGCTGCTGATCACCCAGTGCCTGATCACCGTGGCATTCTTCGTCAGCGCCCGCTACAGGATGACTGCGATTCCCGCGTTTCTCCTGTTTGCCGCGTATGGCGCAGTCGAGTTGCGCGCAGTGGCGAAGAGCAGGCTGTGGCGGCAGGCCGCGACGCCGCTGGCCATCGCGGGCGTTGCTCTAATCTTCACTAACCTGAACGTGTCTGGGATGGACACGAACCGCCGATGGATGGATGCCGAGAGCCACTTCTACATGGGCCGCGGCTACCTCAGCAAGCACAAGCCTTCGCTTGCGTGCGCCGAGTTCAGGCGGGCGATAGCGCTCGACCCCAAGATGCAGAACGCTTACCTCTACTATGCAATGACGCTTCAGCGCACGGGTCAGTCAGATGAGGCACGCAGGCAGGCCTTGCTTGGGCTCAAGTTGTGTCCCACTTCGCGGGATGCCAACACCAACTGCGGCAACGTGCTGATGGGCATCGGTGACCTTTGGGGCGCGCTGCGATGCTTCCAGACGGCGACTCCCAGGGACCCGTGGTCCTGCGCGATGCTGGTGGAACTGGCCCACAGAGCGGAGAAGAAGCACGATCCCGTCCTGTGCTTCGCGGCATATCAGACCATTGCCTGCCTGACGCCAGGCTTCGCCGAAGCCCAGCAGCACGCCGACGAGATTCGCCTCGCCCTCGAACGCACCATGCGGGAGTCTTTTTCGCCGAAAGAAGCGAGTGCCATGATCAGGACGCTTCGTCAGCCGAGGGAGAACTACCACGTGAACAGCTTCTTCGATCCACCACAGGCGGCCGCACCGAGCCGGCAGCAGCAGTGACGCGAGAATCCCTCCGGCACTTGTTGTGGCTCGGAGGGATTGATGTGGTCCACTGGAACTCCAGTTACTTGTTCTTGGTCGGATATCGCCTCTCGTAAGCCTTCACGCAGGTGCCGTTCTTCTTGCAGTAGCCCTTGACGTGAACCATCCCGCCCGGGCCCGCGCCGGACGCAGCGGGCTTCTTCACTTCGGGTGTCTTGGTGGCCTTTGCAGGCTTCTTTGTCTCTTCGGGCTTTGTGGTAGGGGCTTTGCGGGTGTAGCTCTTGACGACCTTGCCGGACTTGGTCGTGTAACCCTTGACCTCTTTGCCCTTTTCGAGGGTGGCTGCTTTCTCCGGGGCAGCCTTGACCTTCTCTTTGACGGCCTTCTCTTTTGCCGTGGTCTTGGCCTTGGCGGCTGTCTCGGCTGGCGGCGCCTTGCGGGTGTAGCCTTTGACGACCTTGCCGGACTTGGTCGTGTAGCCCTTCACCTGCTGCTGATTGTCGCTTGTGGCAGCGGTTGAGATGGTGAGGCAGGCGAAGCTGATTGCGACCGCGAACAGGATCACTAGTACCACGCTCCTGTGCGTCTTCATCCTTCTACCTCTCTGAGTAATCATGCGTACTCATCCGTCGGCACGAACTCGCCGACATAGTACGCTTACCCACGTATAGCCCGGGCTAGTCTGCCGTGACCTCGGTGATCGCGCCTCCGGCCACTCTCGGCTCGATGGTCTTGCCCTCGCACTCGATCTTCACCTTGGCCGACGCCGGGCCGGTGTTGAGGAACAGGAACTTGCCCGGCTCCGTCTCGGTGGCGAATATGCCGTCCTTGCGGACGTTGGCAATGGACAGCCCGAGCTCGCGCAGGTCCCTGGTGATGCGGGAGGCGAGCTCATCTTCGTTACGAACGCGAGCGATCTCACCCTTGCCGAGCGACCGGCCTGCCGGTGTATCTCCGAACAGCAGCGTCTCGGGCTCGGATGTGCCCTCCACGCTCTCGAACTTGTCCACGCCCATCACAATCGCGCGTCCGCCCTGCCTGATCCACTCCGCCAGCAGGTTGGCGTCGTCTTTCTCCATCACGGCCCCGTGCAGGATCACCAGCAGCTTGTGCGTCGCCATCCCGCCGTTGCGCAGCATGGTCTCATCGACGTAGTCGTAGTCAACGAGGTCGCGCAGCATCATGGCCTGACCGAAGTATCCGCCCCACTTGAGCGTCATATCCACGTTGGGATACCACAGCGCTACCGGCACGATCGGCTTCGGCACGTGGTACAGCCACTTGATGTTGGCGCGCTGCGCGTCCAGCCGGGACTGCGAGGTTACAACGTTGGGGTTGTAGTCGTGGAGCTGGTTTGCGCCGGACGCGGTGGCGTTGTAGATTCGCGCGACGATGCCTTTCTCGTCCTCAGCGCCCGCAGGTTCGAAGCCGTAGTACGCGCCGTATTGCTTGCCGGCTGATGCCACCCATCGCGTGATGACGAAGTTGTTTGCGTAGTTGGACGCCTCGTTGGTTATGCGGACACCGGCGTCGTGCTTGGCCGCCACCCTGCACTGCTCAGCGAAGTTGGACCCGTGGCGCGGCTCGGCGTCGCCGCCGGTGCAGAGGTAGATGGGCGTCTTGGGGAAGTATTTGCGGGTGGTCTCGATCCACCAGTCCGACCAATCGGTCATCTCCGCGCGATACCAGTCGATGAAATCGAGCCAGCGGCGGCGGACCTGCGGGTTGCCTGCATCGTCCTTGGCCAGCCTTGCCTCGAATGCGGTCAGGTCGTCCTGGTGGCCGGGGAAGTCGACCTTGGCGATGCTCGTAAACGATGTCCCCCAGGCCTTGTTGATCGCGTCGGCGGAGCCGTATTTGGCCTCCGCATACTTGCGGAAGCTTTCAAGCGCGTATTTGTCCGCGCACCAGTAGCCGGCGTGGTTGTGGTATTCGCCGGGCACGTTGAACGTCCACCCGCCGCCGGTGACGGAGTATATCGCCTCGCCGAAGTCGCCCTGAATGCCCAGCAGCACGCTCTCGATCACCCCGGACTTGCCGTAGCGCTTGGCGAACTCCGAAAGGAACCGATCGATGTACTTCGGCAGATTGGGGTTCCAGCGTGATTCGACCTTGGAGTCGATCTCGTGCTCCAGACACCGGCAGGGGACGTGATCCTTGGACGCTCGGAACCAGTTCGGGGTGGAGTAGGCCGGTCCGAGGATGATGAATGGAACCCACTTGAGGTCGTTATCCTTGAGGATCTGCACCTGCTTGTCCCACTGCGTCCAGTCCCACTTGCCTTCGCCGTCGCGTTCGCAGGTCTCCCAGGTCACGTAGCTTTCGATGCTGGTCACGCCGAGCGATCGGTACAGCGCTGCACTGGACTCGTCCGCGTCGTTGCCGAATGTGTAGAACATGCCCTTTGGTCTAGGGCTGTGGCTGGAGTTGCTCATCACGCGCTCCTTGTCCGATGGTATCTTCAAATCCGGCTTGGAATCGTAGACCTCTATGCGAGATATCGCGAGTCCCGGGTACATGAACCGGAAGTCCGCGCCGTCGTTTTGCAGTCCGGCCAGCTTCGCGTTCGACAGGTGTACCAGCGTCCTCTCCCACTTCTTCGTGTCCAGCAGCAGGAATCCGGGTGCGGCTGCGTAGGGGTTGGCGTCGGTGTTGAAATGCGTTCCCACGATGCCCACGGGCGAATCGTAGAAATCGATCGCGAGCCAGACGTCCGAGCCCAGCACCGACCGTATAGCCGGATCCATCCTGAAGTACATATACAGGCTCGCCGGCTGCGTGTCTTGCTTCAGCCTTACGCACTTCCTGCCGCCGACCATCTTGTACTCCCACTGCCCGTCCGCGACGGTCACGATGTCCAGCCCATCGGCTTTGTCCGGCGTATATACAGCCACCGGCTCCGCCCGGCAGGCCGAACCAAACAGGAAAGCAAGCATCACCACAACGCCAAGTCGCATTCGAGCACCCCCGTTTCCGACCAGATCGCGATCTCGCCTACAGTCTACCTCGTCAGCACGGGCGGGTCAACACGCCGCGAATATACGTGTCCGCACGGCGTGGATGGCCGAACTTATCCGCCGCTTGCATCGTCGAAGAACTAGTGGGCGTTAGTTCCCCCAACGACGATGCTTCGGATGCACGATGCCCCGGGGCATCGTCGAGCCCCAGCCCTGCTGAATGACGGTCGGGGTGCTTGAGGTTCGCTGGCGAATAGGGTAGAATATCAGATGTCGCGGCGTCTTTCGACTCTCGCGACGCTACGGGCGCATTCCGCGACATCCGTTGGATGCGCTGTCGGCCGAGGGCTGTCGTCCGAGGGACAAGCTCAGGATGCCTTGGGGTGCTTGGGATTCCGCCGACGCAACCGGTCCGTGTGAGGTGAATGCTATGGCTGATAACAACCGACTCGATCTCGATGGTGATCTTCAGAGGCTGTCCGGTGATCTGCTCAAGGACGTGGCCGCCGCCGCCGAGGAGGTCAAACAGCGCAAAGCATCGGATGCCGAGAAGGACCGTCGAAATGCGTCCAAGGAGAAGGACCACCGGCTGTCGCTGGCTATCATAGCGGCGGCTGTGGTAGTACTGCTGGTTGTGGCCTACTTCGTGCAGGCGTCGCGTTCCGGGCAGCAGGCCGCGGTGCCGATTACGGCCGTTCAGCCCCAGAAAGTGACGCGGATCGCTCCCAGGACCGGCAACGTCGTGCCCAGAACCCCTCCTCGCCAGTCGCCGAATTCCAACAATGGCGGCGGTAACACCAACCAGTCCGCTCCGCCCAACGAATACGACCAACCAGGACAGTAATGCCCGTAACAAAGGCCTCGCACAAACTAGGTGCGAGGCCTAATAGCTTTGCGCTGTCTTGTCTATGTCATCACCGTGTCGTTGCCTCTATTGCCCCAACTCGGTGGAATCGGAAACACCACCCACCCGGATAACTACACTACTATTATGGGCACCCACGCAGCGGCGCAAACCACATGTCTGACATATTTCCTGCAGGCGGGGGGGGAGGGAGAAAGGGAACGAGCAAACAAGCGCCCTGCCGCTGGGCCCGTGCTTTTCCCCTCTGCCGAGTCCCTTCTACAGCGCCTTCTTCATGTAGGCAAAGCGCCGCGTCTCCTTGAACCCGCCAGCGTCGTAGACCTTCGCGGCGACGTCGTCGGTCCACAGGAACCACGCATTGTGCATCCCCCTGGCCTTCATCGTCATCAGGGTCCGCAGGAGGAGTATGACGCCGATGCCTCGGCCACGTTCATTCACGGCGACGCCGAATGGCCCGAACCTGCAGTAGTCGCCATACATCGCGAAGCCGAGCACCTTGCCGCTCGCGTGAGCGATCCAGATATGGTCGGGCTCGTATTCGCCCGTGGTCACCCGCACCATCGCGTCGCGCAGGAACCTCTGCCAGTCGCCGGGGAACTCGGCTTTCATGAACTCCAGCAGCGGCAGGATCAGCTCCGGGCTGTATTGCTCGAACTCGACGCCGGCCTCCAGCAGGCCCTGCTCTTTGGCGGGCACCCAGTCGGGAACGCGCAGCCGGACCAGGTCCGAGTCCATCGACAGCGGGCGATACACCTCGGTGTAACCCATCTTCGTGAAGAACGCCAGCGCCTCGGGGTATGCGACGGGGTCGATTCCCGGCACGAAGTAGTTCGGGGCATATCCCGAGATGATCGCAACCTTGCAGCCCTTTGTCCTGAAGTAGCTCTCGATGCCGGCGAGCAGCTTGCCGCCGATCCCCGTGCGGCGATATGCCTCGTCCACCGCAAACAGAGATATCCAGGATCGGTCCAAGTCCGGGGCGCCGTCCTCGAGTTGGAACCTGCGCACCATACCCAGCGCGTAGCCCACTATCCTGCCATTGGCAGCCGCGACAAGAGACCCTCGCGGATCGTAGTTGATATCCAGCAGCACCTTGCGCTGGAATTGTTCGCTGGTCAGTGGATCGGCGATCAGGCATCGGTTCAGGACGCCCAACACGCCGTCGATATCCGTCGGTTCATAAGATCGAATGCTTATCTGCTCAGTCATCATTGACCCCCTGTCGGCCGCCGGCCGCTACGCAATACGATAGCCATCCACGCACGGTATGTCAAGGGGCAGAACCCGGTGGTGTCTCGCGGCAGGAAGCCTCGCTTGTGAGAAGCAGCCCGGTGTAGTGCTCCACCAACTCCGGATACGCCGACAGCTCCTTTGCGCCGGTCGAGGTGAGGGCATACACGCCGTGCGACACGCGTTCGAACCACGAATAGACGTTGCCCCGCAGGATCGAAAGCGTCTTGTCGCCGGTGCCCAGAGCCCTGAGGTCCTTGGGTGACATCGGTCCCCGCTCGCACAGGCAGCACGCTATTCGGATGGCGCTCTCGCGGTAGGCGGTGACGAGTTTGCGCCGGCAGCTCCCGCCCTCGTTGAAGTCGGCGGTGCGGTTGTGGACTTCGCTGATCACGGCGCGGTGCCTGCTCTTGCGCTTCTGTCTCTGGAATGGCAGGGGGTGAAACAGCACGTCCACGGCCGGCCGGCCCGCTCGCGTGGACACGAGGACCAGCCCGATCTCGAGTCGCCTCAGGATGTGCTGCGCGCCTTTGGTCTGACGGTTCCACACGCGCATATTCGACGGCCGCGGGACCGCCACATAGACCGAGTCCGTGATCCGCTGGCGCTCGGCTGCCTGCACGATCAGCGCCAGATTGAGCGCGCGCTTGAGCTCGACTACGATCACATCCTCGCCCTTCACCGCCACCACGTCGCAGTTGTGGACCTCCGAGCGGACGGTGTAGCCCTGCGCGGTCAGGTAGTCCCTCACGGGCGCGCAGAGATCGGTTTCTCGTTCACTCGTCGAGCGGCTCGCCATAACAGCCTCATGCTACACCAATCCCCGTGCTTTTGCCAGCTTGCCAAGCCGCGAGCCCTACATCATGCCCGACGATTACTGGATCTTGCGTGATCTCCGAGGAGGGTATGATCAGAGAAGCACGGAGGCTAAGGGCATGGCCGGGGATGATGACAGCAAAGAGGTCGGGGGATTCGAGCCGGACCTGAAGAAAGAGGAACTTGAAGAGGTCGAAAAACGCACGGGGCTGCGAGCCATTGTCGTCCATGAGGCGATCCGGAAGGAAGGCGAGGAAGAGCTCTGTCGATCGCTGAGGGGAGTTGCATGGTCGGGTCTGGCGGCAGGTCTGTCAATGGGGTTCTCTCTCGTCGCTGAGGCCGCCCTCACTTCCCACCTGCCCGATACGGTGTGGCGGCCGATCATAAGCAAATTCGGCTACACCGTGGGTTTTCTTGTCGTTACGCTTGGGCGCCAGCAGCTCTACACCGAGACCACCCTCACCGCCATGGTGCCGCTGCTATCCCACCGGACCTGGGAGATGGCGCGGAGAGTGTCGCTGTTCTGGCTTGTTGTACTGGGAACGAACCTGCTCGGGGCGTTCCTGTTCGCGCAGGTCGTCGGGCAGACTGCGTCATTCCACTCCGACACCCGCTACGCGTTCGAGGTTGTGGGCAGGCATGCTGTAGCTCCAACCTTCGGGACGGCCTTGCTGCGCGGCATATTCGCGGGCTGGCTGATCGCGCTAATAGTGTGGCTGACCCCCGCGGCGGGGAATTCGCAGGCCCTTGTGATTATCATGCTCAGCTACGTCGTGGGATTGGCGGGGCTTACCCACATTGTTGCCGGATCGGTCGAGGTGATGACCCTGGCCGTTATCGGCGGGATCTCATGGCAGTTCTGCCTGTCGGGCTACATTGTCCCGACGCTGATAGGCAACACGATAGGCGGAGTGGCGCTGGTGGCGGCGCTGAACCACGCGCAGGTGGTGGCGGGTGAGCGGTAGTCTGCGCTTGCGCCGAAAAAACTTCTGACTTTACCGTGACGTGAAACGGTTGATCTGGTACAATTACAGATGATATGCGTAAATACATGCTCTGCTTTATCGCTGTCATCGCAGTTTCGGTCGCATCGAATGCGGCTTTGGCCCAGGTTGCGGCAGTTGGGTCGTCGGATAAGGTCGTCTCGGCGAAGATGTATCTCTCCGTCGATAAGCTGCGTCCTGGCGACAAGTTCAGGCTGGCTGTGCGTGGGACGGTCAAGGAAGGCCATCACATCGGCGCGCACGACAAGGACGCCCTCTACCCGGCCAAGCTGACCATCACCGCGCCCAAGGGCGTGAGCCTCGCCGCGCCGGTCTACCCGAAGGCCGTTCGCATCGACGTCATGGGGACGAAACTGCCGGTCTATGAGGGCACGTTCACGATCTACGCCGACGGCCGCGTGGATGCAAAGGCCAAGCCCGGCGCCGTGACCGTCAAGGCCAAGCTCGACACCCAGGCGTGCAAGGGTGAGCAGTGCTTCCCGCCCGAGACGACGGACCTGAGCGTCAAGACCACGATCGCCGCAAAGGGAACTCCCGTCAAGCAGACTAACAAGGATATCTTCGCCGCCACGACCGGCGGCGGGGACGATCTCCAGAGCAGGCTTGCGCGGACACCTCTGGCGCTGAAGCTGCTGTTGCTCTACGGCCTCGGGCTGCTGCTTGCCTTCACGCCGTGCGTGTACCCGATGGTGCCGGTGACGGTCGGTTACTTCAGCACGCAGGGCGAGTCACGAACGCGCAGAGTCGTACTGCTGGCGGCGGTATATGTGCTGGGACTTGCGCTCACCTACTCGGTGCTTGGCGCGGTTGCGGCGACCACTGGCAAGATGTTCGGCACAGCCATGCAGAGCCCGTTTGTGACCGTGGGCATCGCGGCGATACTCGTCGCGCTTGCGCTTTCGATGTTCGGGCTCTACGAGCTGCAGGCCCCGTCGTTCATCCAGAGCAGGGCGTCGGGCAAGAGTGGCGTCGCCGGCGCGCTCGTGATGGGACTCATATTCGGTGTCGTTGCGGCGCCGTGCGTGGGGCCGGTCGTGCTGGGTCTGATGACCTACGTTGCGTCGCTGGGCAGCCCGCTGATGGGGTTTGCACTGTTCTTCGTGCTCGCACTGGGCATCGGCACGCCGCTGTTTGCGCTTGCGGCGTTCTCCGCCAAGCTGCCGCTGCCGGGGATGTGGATGGTTGCGGTGAAGAAGGCCGCAGGGTTCCTGCTGCTTGGCGCGGCGGCATACTTCCTGACCCCGCTTCTGCCTGATCTGATCGGACAGTACGCGATCCCGGTGGTTGTGGTCGTCGGCGGGCTGTATCTCGGGTTCTTCGAGAAGTCGATCAAGGCCAGTAGGGTGGGGGCGTCACTGGGCAAGGCCACCGGAATGGCCGCGCTTGCTGTGGCTGTCGTGCTCGCGGTGCCCAAACCGAACAGACATTCCCTCAAGTGGCAGCCGTATAGCCCGAGTGTCGTTGTTGCGGCCGCTAAGGCGCACAAGCCCGTGATGATAGACTTCACAGCCAAGTGGTGTGCCGCTTGCCGCGAGCTCGAGGAGAAGACGTTCAGCAGCCCGAGGGTCGCGAAGGCTGCGGCTGGATTCGACCGCTTCCGCGTTGACGGCACCAACCAGTCCGACCCCGCCGTCCAGTCCGCCGCACGCAAGTACGCCGTTAAGGGTTTCCCCACGGTGATCTTCATCGACGCGTCAGGGCACGAGATCGCGTCCGCGCGCGTTGTCGGCTTCGTCGATGCACGCGAGATGATCAAGCGGATAGATTCTGCGAAATAGCACCGGCTTGAGCAAGGATAAACCAATTCGAGAGGCTAACCAGCCCATGGCAGCGCCATGGGCTTTTCTTTCGCCATTTTGCGCTATCGCGATTGAGGACTAGGAGGACTTGTTTTGCCGAAGATCACTTTCATAGGCGCGGGAAGCTGCGTCTTCACACGGAACCTGCTCGCCGACACTCTGCAGTTCCCGGAACTCGCGGGCTCAGAGATCGCCCTGATGGATATCGACCCCGAGCGTCTTCGCGTCGCGGAGATCCTCGCGCACAAGGTCGCCGACAAGCTCGGCGCGCCCGCGAAGATCACCGCGCACTCGGATCGCAAGAAGGCGTTGGAGGGCGCGGACTACGTTTTCAACACCATTCAGGTCGGCCTCTACAAGCCGTGCACCGTCACCGATTTCGAAGTGCCAAAGAAATACGGTCTCAAGCAGACCATCGCGGACACACTCGGCATCGGCGGCATATTCCGCGGCCTGCGAACCATACCCGTGATGGTGAACTTCTGCCACGAGATGGAGGAGCTGTGCCCGGACGCCTGGCTGCTCAACTACACCAACCCGATGGCGATCAACACCGGCGCCGTGCTGCAGCAGACGAAGATAAAGGCCGTCGGCCTCTGCCACGGTATCCAGGGCGCGCATCACTGGCTTTCGCACGTTCTCAAGGTCCCGCCGGAGGAGCTCACGTTCATCGCCGCTGGCACGAACCACTGCGCGTGGTTCATCAAGCTCGAGCACAAGGGTGTCGATCTGTATCCGAAGCTCAAGAAACTGGTCAACGAGGACCCAGAAGTGATGAAGCGCGACAAGGTCCGCTTCGAGATGCTGCGCAAGTTCGGATACTACGGCGGGGAGTCCAGCGAGCACATGGCCGAATACGTGCCATACTTCATCCGCAAGGATCACCCTGAGCTCATCGACCGCTTCGATGTGCCGATCGACGAGTACATCCGCCGCTGCGAGTCCAGCGACGCGGGCTGGCATGAGATGCGACGCAAGTTCGAGGACCCGAGCACGGACATCGGCGAAATCGGCCGCAGCCACGAATACGGCTCGCTGATCATCCACTCCATCGAGACCGGCACTCCGCGCGTGATCTATGGCAACATACTCAATCGGGATCACATAACCAACCTCCCGAACGGCGCGTGCGTGGAGGTTCCGTGCCTGGTTGACCGCAACGGTGTGCAGGGGACGGTGGTAGGCGCAATGCCCACGCAGTGCGCGGCGCTGACGATGACCAACGTCAACGTCCACCTGCTTACGCAGAAGGCGTCCGTCACGCTCAAGAAAGAGGACGTCTATCGCGCTGCCATGCTCGACCCGCTGACCTCGGTGAACCTTACCATGGACGAGACCATCGCTATGTGTGACGATCTGATCGCCGAGCACGGGGATTGGCTGCCGAAGTTCGAGTAGAGGACGCGGCTTGCAGGGCCGGCAGTAGTGCCGGCCCATTGTCTGACTGACTATGGGGGGACAGGAATTGAGACTGGATCTGACCGTGCATCGCCTGGCGTGCGCGATGTTGTTTGGGGTGTTTCTCGCTTCCGCGGCCTTCTCGGCCCAGCAGCCCATTCGCGACATCTACGCCGACACGTGGGTCGGCAGTGACGCGCTTGGCAGGAAGATGCCGACGTCGGTCGACGTTGGGCCGGTGAAGAGCGATCAGCGGCGCGTCGTGGGCATCTTCTACATTACGTGGCACAGCGATTCGGCCAACAAGCTGAAGAGTCCGTACGCCGCGGATGTGTCGAAGGTCCTTGCAAAGGACCCGAGTGCTCGCCTCGACGCCAAGAACCCGTTGTGGACCGAGGGCTCCTACCACTGGGGCGAGCCCGAGTGCGGCTACTTCCTGAGCAAGGACGAGTATGTGATTCGCAGGGACATGTCCATGCTCGCGGATGCCGGTGTTGACGTGCTCGTCATGGATGTCACCAATGCGGTGCGCTACTGGGACGAGTGGGACGTCGTCTTCCCCGTGATGGAGAAGATGAAGGCCGAAGGCAACAAGGTGCCGCAGTTCTGCTTCTGGGCGTTCAACGGCCCCGTGGTCACCGTCGTGCAGGATCTATACGACAAGGTGTACAAGGCCGGGAAGTACAAGGACCTCTGGTTCATGTGGGACGGCAAGCCGCTGATGCTCTACAACGCCAATCCCAGCGTTGACGCCAACGGTCAGAATGCGGTTCAGAAGGACTATTCGCAAGAGGTCAAGGACTTTTTCACCCTGCGTAACATGTGGTGGGGCTACTACGAGTGGGCGGGCAAGCGGTTTGTCGGCACCGAGGACAACTGGAGCTTCGGCTACGATATGGGCGACGGGCGAGTCTCATCGATGGACCCGGGCAAGCTCGTCTCGCTGCACGACGGCAAGAAGGAAGAGGCCGCGGTAACGCCGGCCCAGCACCCGTCCTCGCTGACGGGCAAGTCGTGGACCCGTGGCAAGGGCGAGCCTCAGCTCAACGATCAGGACCTGCCCGTGCCGACCTATGTGCCGTGGCTGGGCAAGACCGTCGAGCATCCCGAGGGCTACGGTATCTACTTCCAGCAGCGATTCGACGAGGCGATCAAGGCCAACCCGCAGTTCCTCTACATCAACGACTGGAACGAATGGACCGCCGGCAAGTACCAGCCGGGGGGCGGGAAGACAACCGGCTTCATGCGCCGCGAGAGCCCCTACTTTTTCGTGGATCAGTATAACGCCGAGTTCAACCGCTGCATATCGCCGATGAAAGGCGGTTACACCGACAACTACTACATGCAGATGGCCCAGAACATCCGCCGGTATAAGGGCGCGCGGCCGATTCCCGTGATGCACGGGTATAGCGCAATCAAGATCGACGGCGATTTCGCGGACTGGAAGAACGTGTCGGTCGAGTACCGCGACACCATCGGCGATACATTCCATCGCGACTACAATGGCTACGGCGGGCTGCACTACAGCAACGACTCCGGCCGCAACGACATCACCACCTGCAAGGTCGCGGTGGACAGCGATAGCGTCAACTTCTACGTCGAGACGAACGCGCCACTTACGCCGCATACCGATCCGAATTGGATGCTGCTGCTCATCGACGCCGACCGCAACCCCGATACCGGCTGGTACGGCTACGATTATCTCGTCAACAAGAGCGTGGTCGACGCCAGAACGACTACCATCATGCGCTACGACAGCAGCAAGTCCTCGTGGTCGGAGGTTGCGAAGCTGCCATATCGCTGCAAGGGCAAGAGCCTCGAACTCGCAGTGCCGCGCAAGCTCCTGGGGCTGAATGCCGACAGCTTCGCATTCGACTTCCACTGGTGCGACAACCCAGCCGATCTTGCCGACCCGATCTCGCTCTGCGTCAACGGCGACAGCGCCCCGAACCGGCGGTTCAACTACCGCTGCATCTGGCGGAAGTAGATGTGCGAGATGACATCCAAAGAACGTATGCTGGTCGCGATGACGGGTGGTCAGCCCGATATGGTGCCGGTCGCGCCTGATATGTCCAATACGATCCCGTGCAAGCTGACGGGCAAACCGTTCTGGGACATCTACCTCTACCAGGCGTTGCCGCATGGAATGCATCCCCGGCCTCGGCCTGAGTCCCGAGTCGATGTACGAATACTACGACAACCCGAGGAGAGCGACCTTAGCTCCATCAACCCGCTCGAAATCCCTCCCCTCCACACCACCGAGGTCATGCTCAAGGGCACGCCCGGAACCGTCGCTGAGGCCAGCAAACGGGCGATCGACGACACTGCCGAGGGTGGGGGATTCATCCTCTCCACCGGCGATCAGTGCGGCCGCGATACGCCGTTTGCCAACATCGAGGCGATGATCGAGGTCGCTAGGACTTACGGGCGATACTGACGATTACGTACTATAGCTGCCATGGTATACTGCTTGAACAAGCATGAGGAGGACAACCATGTATCGAAGCTGCCGTCTACCGATCTGCGTGCTCTGCCTGATTGTAGTTTCATCGCTACTGCCGTGTTCCGTCTGCGCCGACGGTCAGCAGTCACAACCACCAGAGGCTGTGGGTGAAGCTGCTGATCAACTGCCCCGGCCAGATGAGGCCCATTGCCAAGCCGCGCGTATCCTGCTTGCGCCGATCTGGCCCGCGCCGGGGCAGGTCCAGTATGGTGCGATAGACCTGGCCGTTCGGGCGTACAAACAAAGCGACGTCGCAACGCAGTACGCTGTAATCTGGCTGTGCCTGACTTCCATCAGAGACAAGACTCTGGCTTTGCCGGACCGCTGGCCGTGCTGCTATGTGATTGGCCGCTGCGGATACATGAGAGGCGTGCCCGACTTGATTGACGTGATGCTTCACGACGAGGAGGAAGCCATGCGTGCGCCGGCCGCCGAGGCTCTGGGGGAGATGTACGAGTCCACCGGCAAGGCCACTATCCGTGACGCTCTGCTGGAGGCCCGGAAGACGGATCGCAGCAAGCGCGTACGCGACGCGATTGACAGACACCTGAAGCGCATAGCCGCTCCGGTTGCGCCCGTGACCCATGTTGCTCCCGTGCCAAACCCTCCCGACGGCGTCCACCGCAGATCCGCGGATGCCCTTCTGCGGCGAATCTGGAGCGCGGAGCCGGGCAAGCCCAAGTTTGATGCGATTGACGCCGTCGTTGAGGAATATATGCGAAGCGACGCCGCAACTCAGCACGCTGTGATCTGGCTGTGCCTGACCTACATCAAAGACAAGGGCCGGACTCTGCCGGACCGCTGGCCGTGCTGCTACGTGATAGATCGGAGCATGTACGTGCAGGCAATGCCCGATCTGATCGACGTGCTGCTTTACGATGAGGCAGAAACCATGCGCGCGGTGGCCGCCGAAGCTCTGGGAGAGATGTACAAATCCACCACCAGTGCCACTATCCGTGAGGCTCTGCTGCGGGCCGCGCAACTGGACAAGAGTAAGTGGGTGCGTGACACAATCGCCAAGTACGTCGGCAGAGACATGCCCGCAGGTGCGTCACAATAACAACACGATTCATTATTCCATTGTGCAGGGTACATAGTTCATGAGATCGTTCATGTCCTGAAGGAGGCATGAAGAGATGAGATACGCACAATGGACCTTACTCACCATTGCTTTGGTTCTGGTCGCGTCGGTCGCGTGGGCACAGAACTGCCCCTGCACAGTGCAGGTGCCTTGCCCGCCACCTTGTCCCGTATGCGCTTGCCCCTGCCCTGCGGCAGTGCCGGCATCGCTTGGCGCCGGACCGGCGGCGAACCTGCAGTGCCTTGGGCCCTGTGACTTCGACCGCAACTACGCTGCCAGCATGTATGCCCAGAACAGCGTCATCATCGCGGTGACGCAATATGGAGCGCAAAGGGCATCCAACGACAACCTGCGCGACATTTCTTCCGAGATCAATGGTTATCTCACCAGCGCGAACGCCAAGCTCCAGAGCTGGTACGGAGCCGTCGCGTGTGGAGCAGCCTCGCCTGACTGCGCGAGAGCTCAAGCGATCATTTCCCAGCTTGCGGCAGTCCCGGCCAACTGCTTCGATGCAGTCTACGCCAAGACGCTCTCGCAACTGGTTCACCAATCCTACGCCGCCGACGTGACCGGTGGTCAGCAAGCGGTTACCGCGCCGATGAGGCAGCAGGCCCAGTTCCTGTCTCGAAAGGAAGCTGATTGGGGTATGCGCCTGGATCGCTGGGTCGCCGAGCACCCTGCAACAACCCCGTAGCATAGGCTGCGGATACGACCAACTATAAGCGCCGCGGGCGATATGTCCGCGGCGCTTAATCCATGGCTACGCGAACTGCGGCAGATAGGGCGCGTGCACGGCCAGGAGTTCGTCGAGGCACTTCTCTCCTGCCTCGGCGCTTTGGACGACCGGGTCGGCGAGCATGGCCTGCAGCGCGATCTGGCGCGAACCGGTTACGGCAGCCTCCACGACCAGCTTCTGGACTCCGATCTGCGTGTTGCACAGCGCGGCGATGCCGTCGGGGAGATCGCCCACGCACAGCCCTGTCACTCCCCTGGAGTTGCTTGATCGGGATATCCCAGTCGAGCTGCCAGAGCGCGTCACGGTTGACCGCCACGGATGTGATCACGAAGTCCGCGCCGGGCAGCGCCTGCGTTCGATCGGTGGTGTGCTCGATGATGAGGCCGGCGCCGGAGGCCTCGTTGAGCCATGCGATTAGGAAATGAGCTCGGCGAACACAATGAAAGGAGGTGTGGGCGCGGCGTCCGTCGAACTGATTGTACGCTCCACTCATGGAAAGGTGGTAGACTCGCAGTGACCCGCATCATTGTTCTCGCTTGCAGTCTCGCAGCATCTCTTGCTTCTCCTGTGTCGGCGGCGGTGCCTGCCTACATAGGCTCGATCACGCTCTCCTCCGACGGCGCCACGATCCTAGGTGGCGGCGATATAGGGTTGGACGCGGCGCACTGGTCGGAGAGTGCCGCTCAGCAGGAAGTCGATGGCTGGCTCTCCGACAGCAAGGCGGGGAGCAGGTAGTGTTGAGCGGAGCGGTGAGGTACGCGGCCGCAGTTGCGGTAGTTCTCTGCGCGCTGACTTCGACGTGCGCGGCCTGGGAGCCGACCGGTCATACGTTGGTGACGGAGCATGCGCTGCAGCTCGTGCCCAAGGAGATGAAGCCGTTCTACGACGCCAACTCCCGCTACATCGCGGCGTTCTGCACGGCGCCGGACGATTGGCGGCAGACGCACAAGGAGATCGGTCCCGAGCACTTCATCGACCTCGATCTGCTCTCGAAGCCGCCGTTTGCGGACCTGATCGTGGACCGCACGACCGCCGAGCAACGTTTCGGCAAGGAAGAACTGCTCAAGGCGGGGATCCTGCCGTGGGCGATCGAGGAGACATATAATAAGCTCGTCAAGGCAATGAGGGCGGGGGACTCGGTCCAGATCGCGCTGCAGTCCGCCGTGTTGGCGCACTACATCGCGGACGCCCACGTCCCGCTGCACGACTGCAAGGACTATGATGGCCGCACCGAGGGCGAGAAAGGCATCCATTTCCGCTGGGAGCAGACGCTGCTGCTGATCGAACTCAAGCCTGCGATGGTCAACGCCTGCAAGCCCGCGCAGGTCGGGCCGATTCTGAAGTCCGCGTTCGAGTGGTGTATCGAGTCGTACGGCAAGTGCGACGCGATCTTCGCCGCCGATGATGCGGCTCGCAAGATCGATCCCGTGATGGGTTATCGCTACTATCAGTCCATGTGGGACTCCACGGGCGATATCATGATTGGCCAACTCGACCACGCCTCGGAGCGCCTCGCGGGCGCCTGGATATCCGCGTGGAATGAAGCAGGCAAACCTAAGCTCTCGGACAAGTGTGCGGCGTTCTTGTGGGATGTCAGGTGATGCTCCACCATATCAGCGACCAGCCCAACACCATGCTCTTCGAGCTGCGTGAACCCAACGGCGGAGGTACGCCGGTCGTGTGGGCGATCTACTTCGGGCCCGGTGGCTTTGCGCTCGCGGACGAGATCGCTGGTTTCTATACTTCCGAGAGGGCTAGCGGGGTGCAGACCCCCGCGGAACTCCTTCGAAAATGCGGAGCATTTTCGTTGTTTCGTGGCGAACTCGACAGCGCTCTGGCGGAGCCGGAGTCGCGAGAGAGTTCATGCCACGATTCCTAAGTGACTCGCCGTCTGTGAGCATGTTGCTTCCATTCATAACCCGGCGCGCCAGGTGGGACTCTGAACACTCTCTCTTGTGGAGGATTCCGTTCGTGACATTGGTTGGCTGGTTGGTCGGTGTGTCCATTCTGGCCGGCGTCGCGCCTGGGTGGGGCAGTAGTATGGGTATCAGGATCGATGTCAAAGATGAGCACCAGGTCATCCACAGCTTTGGAGCGTCCGACTGCTGGACGTGCCAGTTCGTGGGCAAGAACTGGCCGATCGAGAAGCGCAACGCCATCGCCGACCTGCTCTTCAGCACGGCTACGGATTCCAGCGGCAACCCCAAAGGCATCGGGCTGTCGATGTGGCGGGTCAATATCGGCGCGGGCAGTGCCGAGCAGGGGGATGCGAGCAAGATCGGCTCGCGGTGGCATCGGGCCGAGTGCTTCCTGAACGCCGACGGTACGTACGACTGGACGAAACAGCAGGGCGAGCAGTGGTTTGCGAAAGCGGCGAAGGCCCGCGGGGTCAGGTATCTGCTCGGGTTCACCAACTCGCCGCCCGTGCAATACACCCTCAACGGCATCGCGCACGCCGATCCCGGCCGCACCGCGTTCAACATCCGCCCCGATGCGCTGCCCAAGTTCGCGGATTTCCTGGCCGAGGTCGCCGCGCACTTCGATAAAGCCGGCATTCCATTCGACTACATCAGCCCGATCAACGAACCCCAGCACGCCTGGGATACCGACAAGCAGGAGGCCTCGCCCGCGAACAACGCGGAGGTGTTCGAGGTGACCCGTCTAGTCGGCAAAGCGCTGCACGACAGGGGGCTTCCAGCCAAGGTTGCGATAGCCGAAGCCGGCAGCATCGACTACCTCGCCTACGCCAGGGGGCACAACAGGGCCTCGGATCAGGTCAAGGAGTTCTGGGATCCATCATCGCCGCACTACATCGGCAGTGTGCCGAACGTCGCGCGCGTGATCTCCGGGCACAGCTACTTCACGACATGGCCGATATCCGCGCAGATCGAGGCCCGCGAGAGGCTGCGCAAGCGCGTCGAGCAGATCGACCCGAGACTTGCCTTCTGGCAGAGCGAGTTCTGCATCCTCGAGAGCAACGACGAGACGACCGGCGGCGGGGGGCGCGACCTCGGCATGAACACCGCGCTCTACGTCGCCCGCGTGATCCACTCGGACCTGACCATCGCCGACGCGACGCAGTGGTCGTGGTGGCTGGGTGTCTCGGGTCATGACTTCAAGGACAGCCTTGTGTACCTGGACAAACTTGGCGGCGCTTCGTCAGACCCCGATCCTCTGCGCAGCGACGGCACGGTAGTCCCCTCGAAGCTGCTTTGGGCGATGGGCAACTTCTCTCGCTTTGTTCGGCCGGGAATGGTGAGGGTGGGGGCGACCTACGATGATCACCGCTCGCCCGCCGACGCCGCCTCCACCGTCATGGCGTCCGCGTATCTGGACAAGAAGACGAAGCGGCTGGCGATCGTGCTGATCAACGTGACCAAAGAGGACCAGGTCGTGAAGCTCTCCGGCGCCAACTTCCGTGGCAAGACGGTCGATAGCTACACCACTTCCGCGAGCAGCGATCTTGCGAAGGGCTCAACGTCCCCCTGCGAGGTCCGCGTGCCGGCGAGGAGCGTGGTGACGGTGGTGGGGGCGGCGCGGTAGCCTACACCCTCACAAACCACTTCCTGCGGTACAGCTGCCACAGCACCACCCACCAGACGGCGACGTAGAATATCGTATAGACCCATCCGCCGGGGACGGGGCCGAGATGGGCCTTGCACGCATCGAGCCACCACTGCAGCACCGGCGCCGAGTGGCCCTTTCCCCCGACGTGCCATCTCTGCAGCACCCAGAGCTTGACCAGTATCGGGGCAACATACGCCACGATCGCGTTCGCGCCAAACACCACCAGCGGATACGACCACTTCGACCACTTGTGCGCGTCGATGATCAGGTAGAAAATCCCGAGCACCAGCGTTCCGGTTCCGGCCGCGACAAGGATATACGAGGGGGTCCACACCGGCTTGTTGAACGCGAGGCTGGCGTTCCAGACGATTCCCGCGATGGTCATCGCGACTCCGGCCACCATCAGCCATGCCACCGTCCACATCTGCTCGCGGTCCTTGCGGCGCAGCAGGTCGCCTATCGCCGCCCCGATCATCACCAGCGCTGCGGTGGGCACTATCGACGGCAAGCCGTTGAGGTTGAACGGCGCGAGATACGTCTGGTTGAGGTGCGCGATGAAGTTGCGGTTCTGTTCGAACACTTCCGCCCCGACTCCCGGGATCGGCACGTACTTGATCGCAGCCCAGTAACCGATCAGCATAGTCCCCGCGATCAGCATCCTCCGGCTCAGCGGCAGTTCGTACAGCAGCGCGCCGACGATATACGCCAGCCCGATGATCTGAAGCACGTCCAGGCAGAACACTGGCCCGTTATAGAGGCTGCTGTCAATCAGGCAGCCGAGCAAGATCAATACGGCTCCGCGTTTGAGCACCTTGAGGTCGTAATGCCAAATCGGCTTGCCGGTCTTGGCAAACGATGCTGCCGAAAACGGAATCGCTACTCCGACGCAGAAAAGAAACCACGGCGCTACCAAGTCCGCCAGATTGATACCGCCGTTCCATGGGGCGTGCGTGAGGTGCTTGGGGGTGTATATGTCGAGCGCGACGTTGTTGACCAGCAGCATCAGCAGGATCGTCAAGCCGCGGAATGCATCGAGCGAAAGCAGGCGCTGAGCTTTCGGCTTCGGTGGAGGCTCGGGTTTCGCCTGCGGTTCCTCCGCATGCGGCTCCGTTGGCTCCGGGATGGGCAGTTTCGTTACGTCGCTCTCTGGTACGGCCATAGTTCTCACCATATACTGATGATACGCATGTAAGCCACAAGTAGTGCCGCACCATATCCCGAATGCGGCACTGCTGCGCAGCCTCATCAGCTAGCAGCCGCCGGACAAAGTGGTGTAGGAGGGGTCTCCAGACCCCGAATCCACTGGCGTCACGCTCGCAGATCGCCGTCTGGAGA
>Ga0078972_1002251_pt1 | contig 65112 bp, 64 predicted proteins | sample YelNatPaOPGAMG01_FD_67568 | JGI IMG/M metagenome (GOLD analysis project Ga0078972, IMG submission 67568) | Hot spring thermophilic microbial communities from Obsidian Pool, Yellowstone National Park, USA - OP-RAMG-01 (SPADES assembly) (version 2) | ecosystem: Environmental > Aquatic > Thermal...
CACAGCCACTGCCCTCACCGGATGGGGGTGAGCTCCGGTCCCTGAAGCCGGCCGCCGGGGGTGAGCAGGCGGGAGGAGGCCTCCTAACTTAAAGAAAAAAAGAGGCAACCAAAACCAGCAACCAGCCCAAAAAGGAGTCAAAGAGCAGCCAAAACAGCCCACAAGAATGAACCACCCAGCATCAACGGCCGGGATTCAATCCCCAAACGCCGCTCCAAAACTACCCCCACGCATGACCTCTGCCGGCACGCCCGCATTTCCCACACTGGATCCCTGAGAATTTTCCCTCCCCGTACCCACTTTCTTGTGTATTGCCCCTGTTCCGGACCACTAGCGCGGCTGTCTTTGGCATCGACGCCCACCTCATCGATGTCGAGGTCGACCTGTGGAATAGCGGAAATCCCAAAGACTTCGTCATGGTCGGCATGCCCGACACCGCGGTGCGCGAGAGCCGGGAGCGCATCAAGTCTGCTCTGTTCAACTCGAACCTGGGTTTCCCCAACAAGGCTGTGACCATCAACCTGGCCCCGGCCAACGTGCGCAAAGAAGGCGCGGGCTTCGACCTGCCCATGGCGGTGGGCATCCTCGGGGCCATGGGCAAGGTGCCATCCACCAACGGTCATCTCCTAATCGGCGAGTTGTCTCTCGACGGAGCGGTGCGGAGCGTGCGTGGCGTTCTGCCCGTCGCGGTCTGTGCGCGCGAGCAGCGGCTAAGCAGCGTAATCGTGCCCTACGACAACGCCGCCGAGGCCGCCGTGGTCAGCGGGGTGCAGGTTTATGGGGTGCGGCATCTGGCCGAAGTGGTGGCCCTGCTGCAAAATCCCGAGCGGTTCAGCCCCGTCTCCCCGAATTCGATCCCCTCGGCCCCGCCCGGCGGCTGGAGCCTGGACTTCGCCGACGTGCGTGGCCAGCTCACCGCCAAGCGGGCGCTGGAGGTGGCGGCCGCGGGAAGCCACAACGTGCTCATGATCGGGCCGCCTGGCTCCGGCAAGACCATGCTGGCCAAACGGTTGGCGGGCATCCTGCCGCCTTTGACCTTCGAAGAAGCTCTCGAGACCACCAAGATCCACAGCGTGGCCGGAGCGCTTCCAAGCGGCGTAGGCCTGTTAACGGAACGCCCGTTTCGCGCCCCGCACCACACGGTCTCAGACGCCGGGCTGATCGGCGGGGGCATCGGCATTCCGCGTCCGGGCGAGGTGAGCCTGGCCAATCACGGCGTGCTCTTCTTGGACGAACTCCCCGAGTTTCCCCGCAACGTGCTGGAGCTATTGCGCCAGCCGGTGGAAGACGGCGCGGTGACGATTGCGCGCTCCACCATGACCCTGGTGTTTCCCTCCCGCTTCATGCTGGTGGCGGCCATGAACCCGTGTCCCTGCGGCTTCCATGGCGACCCCTCGCGCGAATGCCGCTGCACGGGCGGCATCATCCAGCGCTATCTCAGCAAGATCTCCGGGCCTCTGTTGGACCGGATCGATCTCCACGTGGAAGTCCCCGCCGTTCCCTATAAGGAAATGCGCGCGGGCCCCGAGGGTGAATCCTCCGCCTCCATCCGCGAACGGGTGCTGAAGGCCCGCGCAATTCAGCAGGCCCGGGGCTTTTACAACTCGCAGATCCCTTCGCGCCTGCTGCGGAAGCTCTGCGAGCTCGATGATTCCGGGGAACGGACGCTCGAGACCGCCGTGCGGCGTCTGGGTCTCTCGGCCCGCGCCCACGACCGTGTGCTCAAAGTCGCCCGCACCATCGCGGACCTGGGCGGCTCGGACCGCGTCATGGCCAAGCACGTCGCCGAAGCCGTGCAATACCGCACCCTGGACCGCAGCTACTGGGGATGAAAGGACGCGAACCTCCGCGGCGGATCGAGAACCCTGACAGTTTGCGTGCCTAAAACTGCACCCCTCACAGACGCCGAATCATCCCGCCCCAGGCCGCCGCGCTATATTCGGAAGTTGGGTTCTCCCGCACGAAACCAATCCGAAGCCGCTGAGTGGGAACGCTTGGCCCGACAAGCGTCCGCGTCCTGGTATCTGGATCCGCTCGTAGCTGCGCAGAAACGGCGCGTACATCAGGAACTCATCCGCCGCTGGGCCGGCCTGCATTTCGCCGGACGGCTGCTCAAAACCGACGTATTCGAGGAAGCCCACGGCGAGGATCACATTCTCTTCGATCTGTTTCCGGATGCGGAAGCTCTGGGGATGGACGTTTCGGCTGAGTCCGTACGGCGGGCGCTGCGCCGCTGCACGAATCCCCGCTGCCGCTTCTTTGCAGCGGACGTGACGCGGTTGCCGCTGCCCGGCGCCAGCGTGGACTTGGTCGTCTCTCCCTCCACGCTGGATCATTTCAGCTCTCACCGAGAATTGCGCCAGGCCGTGGCGGAGATCGCCCGTGTTCTACGGCCCGGTGGAGTGGCCGTGATCACGTTGGACAACGCGGAGAACCCGATGTACTGGCTGCTGTGCTGGGCCAGCCGCCGCGGATGGACGCCTTTCCGGCTGGGCGCCACCTTGCGGTTGGAGGAGCTCCGCGCTTTGCTGCGGGAGGCCGGACTGGCGGTCACCGATACCGGCGTGCTGATCCACAACCCGCGCGCTGTCTCGACCCTGCTGTTCCTGCTGCTGCGCCGGCTGCTCGGCCGCCGGGCGGACAAGCCCATCAAAGCGCTGTTGACGCTGTTCTCCTGGCTTCACTACCTCCCGACACGCCGCTGGACGGCCTGCTTCATCGCCGCGCGCGCCGAGAAGCCGACAGAGCGAAGCGGTCCGGATCCAAGCGGCCCGCACTCGATTCCCTTCTGAGCCGAGCGCGGCGCCCCAGCGCCGATCCTCACGGGAGCGCGAACCTCGCACGCCTCTGCGCGGCTCGGAAAGTGAGTGCACGTGGGCGCCCATGCTAGACTTGGTAGCGGCCGCGGGCCGGATCACGGGAAGCCCGCGGCCTAATCCTCAAGCGGAAGAAAAAATCATGAAGAGAATCTCGGGCAAGCTGCTTGTTTTCGGCGCCTTGAGCCTGTTGTGCGGGGGTGTTTGGCTGCTGTATTCGCAGAGCGCGGCTCCGGCGGGGCCTATCAAGACGGAAATCCGGAAGGAGAACGGCCGGTTCCGGCTATACCGCGGCGGCCAGCCCTACTTCATCAAGGGCGTGGTCTATGTGGGCGACATGGGCGGGAAGTTTCCTCTCAAAGATGTGGCGGCGCATGGCGCCAACTCCATCCGCTCCAGCGGCGGGCTGAACGTCCTCGACGAAGCGCACCGGCTGGGCTTGAGCGTCCTGGTGAACCTGCCGATGCGGATGGAATCCGTGCACAAGTTCGACTACAGCGATGAGAAGGCCGTGCGCGAGCAGTTCGAAAAAGTGAAGGAGCGGGTGCTCCAGTTGAAAGATCACCCGGCGGTGCTGGCCTGGTCGATCGGCAACGAGCTGTCGGTGGGCTACACGAATAAGGCCGTTTGGAACGCGGTCAACGACGTGGCCCGGATGATTCACGAGGTCGACCCGCTGCATCCCACGATGACCGTGATCGGCGACGGCTCGATCAACGCCGGCGACATTCTGGAGATCAAGAAGCGGGCCCCGGATCTGGACATGCTCGGAATCAACTACTACATGCATGTGGAGACCGTGCCGGCCAAGATCCGCCACTACGATTGGGACAAGCCCTATGTGCTGACCGAATGGGGACCGTCGGGCGACTGGCAGGTGCCTCGCACCGAATGGAAAGCTTCGATCGAGGAGACCAGCACCGAGAAGGCCCAGCGTTATCTGGAACGCTATCAGAATGTAGTGCTGAAAGATGCGGAACGCTGCCTGGGATCGTACGCCTTCATCTGGGGCTGGCGTCATGAGCGGACCCAGACCTGGTACGGCATGCACCTGGAGACGGGCGAGCGCACCGAGGCCGTCAACGTGATGCAGTTCTTGTGGACGGGCCAGTGGCCGGCCAACCGGGCTCCAAGGATCGAGGATCTGCGTATTGAAGGCCGCCGCGCGCAGGACAACGTTTATCTCAAGCCGGCCGGACGGTATCGGGCTGCCGTCCAGGCGAGCGATCCGGACCAAGATCCAATCCGTTACCGGTGGGAGATTCTGGCGGAGGTGGCCAGGGCGGGCTATGCCGGGATGGGAGAGAAGCGCTCCGCGCCGATGCCGGAATTGATCGAGAAGGGCGACGGGCCGGAACTTGTTTTCAAGGCGCCGGCGCAGGAAGGGGCCTACCGGCTATTTGTTTTTTTAATCGATGGAAAGGGAAACGGGGCGACGGCAAATATCCCCTTCTATGTGCGGCCCTAAGTCTTGCTGCGGTTGGCGAAGGCCGGCCGCCTGCTGCTGAAAAACTAAATCCCGCCCCTGATTTTCCGGGCGGGATCCAAGGCCCGCCCGGAGGATAGAGTCCCGCGAGTTCAGCTCTTTTTTGAGGTGACGGCGGAGAAGGCCGCGACCATCTGCTCCACATTGGAGCTCTGGCAATGCGGACAGCGGATGTGGCCCTCCTCCAGTTCCTTCATTCTCAGCACCAGCGTGAACTCCTTGTGACAGTCTCGGCATTGGAAGACGTAGACAGGCATCTAAACCTCCCGATGAAGGACTCTCCGATTCGATTTTATCGTGCCGGATTGGAACGGTCCAGACGCCTGAGGCTCCGCTACTGCTTTTTCGCCGTGACTTCCTGCTGGATGATCTTGATCTTCAGTTCACCGCCGGACAGGACGCCTTCGTACTTGGTGGTTCGAGTCATGCCCATCATCTCCCGGACGACTTCGAAGCTGATGTTGTTGCCCTCGATCTTGCCGTTCGAGATTGGGACCTCCTCCATCTGGGGCGGGGTGTTGGGGTCCGGCGGGCCGCCTCCGAAGGAGGGAACCGTAATCGTGCCCGTCAGCTTCGTCCCTTCGGCCTTGAGCGTGAGCGTGGTCTTGATGCCCGCCCCGCCGCCCCCGAAGCCGAATCCGCGGCTCTCCCAGACCCACTTGCCGGAGATCTCATCGGCTGCGAGGGCAGCCACAGCAAACACCAGAATAAGGCATCCTGCGAAGACAGTTTTTCGACTCATGTTGGGTTACCTCCTGTTTGAGCCGGGATTGTGATCCTCAGCCCGGCAGAATCCAGTATACGCCTACAAACGCGGGTTAGACCGCGAGTTGCCCCCCGGCCGGCGTGCTTCGAACCAGGTGCGAGTAAGAACCTGCCCAACGGAGGCGGCGGCATGCCGTTCCGGGTTGGCCCTGTACTATATTCAGTTGTTGCGGGCCGGCGTCGCGGAGCGCGGTTCGCGCGATGGGGTCTACGGGCGGCATGCCTCCGCCCAGTGAGCCACAGGAGAGGAGTCGTCATGCGTGTTGGAGCTTTTCTGCGCTACTTGAGTTTTGCGCTGCTGTTTTTCGCCGCCGGCGGGGCCTACGGACAGCCGGAAACGATGGCCTGGAGCAACCTGAACGGGATCCGGATCGAAGGCCAGTTGATGGAGTTCGGGACCAGCCTGGCGGTCGTAGAGCCGGACTGGCTGCAAGTGTTCTCGACCGGCAAAGAGCGGCAAACCACCAGCTATAACCGCAGCGGAAAGACTGAGACGGTGAAGCTACAATTGCAGCCGCGGCGCGAGCGGCGGGACCAGCCCTTGCCGTCCTGGTCGTTTTCCGCAGTCCAGGTTGTGGAGGATTTGGGCGATGGGGCCGCGCGGCTGGATGTGCAATTCGAACCGAAAACCGACGCGGAAATCGCGGGCGCCTTTCTGCGGGTTGAGTTGCCGGCGTCGTTCTATTCCGGCGGCCGGGCGCAGCTCGTGGATGCGGTTGCGCCGGCGCCTTCGGAGGTTTCGCTGGCCGCGGGCGTAGAGGAGGTGAACGAGTATGTGCGGGCGGTCGCCAGCGGGATCCTTATTACCGGGCGCCGCCGGCAACTGGAGATCAGCTTTGACTCGCCGACCGAAGTGATCATCCGCGACGACCGGCGCCAGGGCAGCTACGACCTGCACGTTTATCTCACCGTTTTGCCGGGCCGGGCCTCGGCCGGCCAGAGCGCGCGCAAGGTCTTCACCATCAAGGCCTCTGGGGAGGTGGACAAGGCGCCGGTGGAGTTAGCGCTGAACGCCGCGAGCCCAGGCCAGAGGTTCGACGGCATGGGCGGCAATTTCCGGCTCCAGAACGCGAAATTGGATCCGCAGGTGATCGATTACAACCTGAACAACGTGCGCATGAGCTGGGCTCGCGTGGAGATGCCGTGGCAGCTCTGGCATCCCAACGAAGAGGTGGACCCGCTGGAGGCGGCGCGGGCGGGCAAGCTGAACCCGCGGGTGCACGACGCCATGGAAATGGCGCGGCGGCTGACGCGACTCGGCATGCCGGTCATCGTGAGCGCGTGGTTTCCGCCCGCCTGGGCGGTGCTCGGCAACGCGGCCGGCGGTGGTCCGCGCGGGCCAAGGGGCGCGCCCCTGAATCCTGAGAAGATGAACCTGATCCGGGAATCTCTCGCCGGCTATTTGCTCTTCCTGAAAGAGAAGTACGGGGTCGAGGCGGCGATGTTCTCCTTCAATGAGTCGGACTTGGGGATCAACGTGCGGCAGACTCCGCGCGAACATGCCGAACTGATCAAGACGTTGGGTCCGTATTTTGCGCAGAAGGGGTTAGCCACGAAGCTCCTGTTAGGCGACACCTCCGACGCGCGTCCGGTGGACTTCATCCGGCCGGCCATGCAGGACCCGGAGGCGGTGCGCTGGATCGGAGCGGTGAGCTTCCACTCCTGGCGCGGCTGCACCGACGAGATTCTGGCGCAATGGTACGCGGCGGCGCGGGAGCTGAACGTGCCGCTGCTGGTGGGGGAAGGCAGCACCGACGCGGCTGCCTACCGCTACCCGCAGATCTTCCTGGAGCAATCCTTTGCTCTCTATGAGATCAATCTCTACGTGCGAATCCTGGCGCTCAGCCAGCCCAAGTCGATTCTGCAATGGCAGATGACCTCGGACTACTCGCTGTTGGTGGGTGGCGGAGTGTTCGGCGACACAGGGCCGCTGCGCCCGACGCAGCGTTTCTGGAACCTGAAGCAACTGGCTTCGACGCCTCCGCAGTCCTTTCATTTGCCGATTGCGTGCAAAGGCGCTTACCTGAATTGCGCGGCGTTCGGCAACACCGCCAGCGGCGCCTATGCGGTTCACGTCGTCAACAACGGCGCCGCCCGGCAGGCGACGCTGACCGGAGTTCCCGCCGCGGTGAAACAGTTCCGCGTCTTCGTGACGGACGCGCAGCGGGGGATGCAAGAGCTGGCGCCCGTGCCCGTGGTGGACGGGACGGCCCAGTTCACACTGGATGCGACCAGTTTCGTGAGCCTGATCAGCACCCCTTGAGGAAGACCGGGAAAGCGCGCCGGCTGCACCGGGCCTCGCCACGCCCGCCCGGGCAGCTCGTCCGCACAGCGGATGTTAGCTGCCTTCGGGGCTGCGGCGGGGAAGGCTGGCGATGCTGCGGAATTCGCCGCTGCCGCCGGCGCGCTCCAGGATGCCAAAGCGGCCCACGGCCCACAAGGACTCGCCCACGGGCAGCGCTTGCCGCAGGAAGAGAACCTGCTGGACCGGGATGTTGCTCCAGGTCTCTCCTCCGTCCTCGCTCACCAGCAGGTCGTTGTTGGCCGTGATCCAACCGCGCCCCTGCCGGTCAAAGGTGATGGAGGTGAGGCGGGAGCGCACGGGGCTCTTCAGTTCTTCCCAGTTGATGCCGCCGTCCTTGGTGCGGAGGATCTGGCCGTTAAAGCCGACGGCCCAGCCATTCATCGGGTCGCGGAAATACACGGCGGAAAGCGACCAGAAATTCATAAGGGTGTTGGCGCGCTGCCAAGTCTTGCCGCCGTCGGTAGTCCGAATAATCACGCCGCTCCAGCCGACGGCCCAGCCGTGCTGCGGGTCGGTGAAATACACGGACTCGAGACCCTGCGTGACACCCGTGTTTTGCAGGGCCCAACTCTTGCCGCCGTCGCTTGTGTGCAGCATGACCCCGCTCCAGCCCGAGATCCAGCCGAACTCGCCGCTGAAGTGGATCCAGGTCAGGTTATCCTTGACCGGGAGCGGAATCTGGGTCCAGGTTTTGCCGCCATCGTCGCTCGCAAGCAGCGTTCCCGCGTCGCCGACGATGAAGCCACGGCGCTCGTCTAGAAAAGCGATGGAGCGGTAGCGGGCGCCGGAAGGCAGAGCGATGGACTGCCAGCTCTGCCCGGAGTCCTGGGAGGCCAGCAGTTCCCGCTCGTCGCAGAGCAGCCAGACACGGGAGCCGTACGCCGCAGCGCGCTCGATGGGGCACGGTGCGTTGGCGGCTGCTTGAAGCCCTGCCACAGAAGCCAGAACGAATAGCAGCAATAGTTTCCATCCTTTCCGCATAGCTTCACCTCCCATCCGGATGATGCCGGCGGCGTTCGGGTTGGGCGCCTTGTCCGCCGCCGGCCTTGCACAACAGCATAGCTCGTTCGGGGCGTCCGCCTGGAGCGCGGCGCCCCGCTCAGGTTGACTAATCTTCAAATACAATCCGCGTCTTGGTTCCGCCCAAGGCAATCCAGTTCAGCCGGACGCCCTGTTCGGTCCGGGAAGTGGCCACTGAGTTGTAGGGGAACTTCTGGTTGACCTCTTCCAGCTTGGCCGGAGCCTCAATGGTGCGGCCGCGGCTGTCGAGCAGGATCACCTTGGAACCTTCCACCTTCACCTTATACTCGCCGGGCTGCAACTGGACTGTGCCGGCCTGGCACGCGTCCGAGATACGAATGGTGTAACTCTTTGCGCTGGCGAAGGAAATGCCGGCCAGCGCAATTGCAACCAAGGCAATACGCTTGAGCATTTCTTCCTCCTTCGCAGAAGTTACCATTTTATTAGACGATCCACCCACTCCGCGGGTTGTGCCCAACCGGCCCCGCAGAGGCGGAAAGGCGCGGCCGCCGCGGGCCGCGCCGTGCACAGGGACGTTATTCGACTTTGATTTCGATGGTCTTGGCTTTGGCCTGCTCGGTCTTGGGGAGATGCACGATCAACATCCCCTCTTTGAACTCCGCCTTGACCTTCTCCTGGTCGACGTCATCGGGGAGCTCAAACGACCGCAGGAAGCTGCCATAAGCGCGCTCCACGCGATGGAACCTCTTGCCTTTCTCCTCCTTCTCCTGCTTGCGCTCCCCCTGGATGGACAGGTAGCCATCCTGGACGGTGACCTTCACGTCCTTCTTGTCGACCTCGGGGATCTCGGCCTTGATGACATACTCCGAGTCGGTCTCGGCGATGTCCACCGAGGGAGACCACTCCGCGACGGTCAGCGACTCGCGGGTGCTGCGGCCGGGCCAGCGCGTGAGCATGCGGCTGAACCGGTCGGTCAACTCCTGCATCTCCTTCTCGATCTCCTTGAACGGATCCCAACGGAACGGATCCCAGCGAATCAGGCTGCCCATAGTGAACCTCCTTTACGTGGAATAGCCGAACAACCGTTCGGCGGACCGGCCTTTGGGGGCCGATCCCAAGAGGGATTATAGCGCGGCGGAATGGATCTGTCAATACCTAAAGCAAAAAATATTAGCCTTATACTATCAGATTTGTGCAAGTCTTGATAAATGAACATCTTGCGGGTAGAGTTTTGGGCAGGTCGGCACGACAGGCGGTGTGAAAGGGCTGCGGGTAGAGAGGGTGCGGGGTACCGCAAGCCGGTCGCAACCGCACAGGATTGAGCGGGAGGGGACGGCGCGATCGGGTGGAGGAGGGCAATGGGTAAGGGGCACCCAGGCCGGCTCGAAAGCCGGCCGCAGACAAGAATGTCTGCCCCACAAAAGCAGCCTGCCCCACAAAGAAAGAGTCTGCCCCACAAGACGAGGCTGTCCGGCAGCGCTGGAGGGGATGTTTCGAGGAGGGGCCGTTGGGGCTTTAGTCCTTATTTTTGTGTGTGATACAATGATTTTGGTAGATCCTTCCGGAGGAGAAGTCCATGTCCAGACAGGACCTCCGTTGGATTCCGGGAAGCTATTACCTGCTGCGGGACCGGCGGTTGGCGGGCCATCTAACCGAGATCACGCCAGACCGTCTGCGCGGCAACGTGGTTCCGCGAGCGAAGCTTCGCACGGTCAACGGCGAAATCCGTTACGAACCGCAAGAGATCCAGCAGACGGGAGAGTGGGACCTGGAGGGCAATGCCGCGGCGGGGCGCTGGCTGGATCTGGTGGAATTGATCCGGCCCTGATCGAGTATCCCTTGACAACTCAGGCGGATCCAGTGTAATTCTGTTGTTAGAACGCGTTCGCGTTTCTTCCCTTACCGCCCGTGCCCGGCGGACGCCTTTCGTCTTCTAAGTCCTGAGCGAGTTGCACTTAGGAGGCGGGAAATGAATGTCTCTATCAGCCAATGGGTGAAGCCGGCCGCCGCTGCCGCTGTCTCGGCGGGTCCCGCCGCGGCGGCGATGCGGGGGCCCTCGGGCTCGATGCTGGACGGCCCGGCGCGCCTCCGGCGGGCAAGCCGGGATGGCGGCAGCGCGGTTCGGGGCGGTTCGTCCGCGCGGGACAACGTGCGCGCAGTGAGCCGGCATGTCCGGGCGGGGAAACTTTCCACCAGCAGGAGAGCAGAGCGATGAGGCAACAGCCGGAGCGGACGGAGCGGATGGAGGGCGAGGTCATCATGGCCCAGACGCAGCTTCCCGATGGGGTGGGCTTGGAGGCGACGCCCAAGGTTCGGCGAGTGGTGGTGATTGGGAATTACCTGCCGCGCCAGTGCGGGATTGCGACCTTCACCACGGACCTGTGCGAGGCGCTGGGGCGTGAATTCCCGGCCACCGAGTGCATGGCCTTGCCGGTCAACGACATCCCCGGAGGCTACTCTTATCCGGACCGGGTGCGCTTCGCCTTGGAGCAGGATGACTTGAGCAGTTACTCGGCGGCGGCCGATTTTCTGAACATCAGCAACGTGGACCTGGTGTGCCTCCAGCACGAGTACGGAATCTTCGGCGGGCCGGCGGGCAGCCATATCCTGGCGCTGTTGCGGGAGTTGCGGATGCCGCTGGTGACCACGCTGCACACGGTGCTGCGGGAGCCGGACCCGAACCAGCGCAGCGTGCTGGAAGAGATCATCCACCTGTCGGACCGGCTGGTGGTGATGACCGAACGAGGGGCCGAATTCCTGCGCAGCATTTATGGCGCCCCTGCCTCCAAGATCGACCTGATTCCCCACGGAATCCCGGACGTCCCCTTTGTGGACCCGAACTTCTACAAAGACCAATTCGGGCTGGAGGGCAAGAAAGTTCTGCTCACGTTCGGCTTGCTGTCGCCGAACAAGGGCATCGAACATGTGATCGAAGCCTTGCCGGCCGTATTGGAGAAGCATCCGGATGTGATGTATGTGATCGTGGGGGCGACCCACCCGCACGTGCACCGGCGGGAAGGCGAATCCTACCGGCTCTCGCTTCAGCGTCTGGCGCGGGCGCGGGGCGTGGACCGCCATGTGAGCTTTTACAACCGCTTTGTCACCTTGGAGGAATTGACCCAATTTCTCGGCGCGGCCGACATTTACATCACGCCTTACCTGAATCCGGCGCAGATTGTGTCCGGCACGCTCGCCTATGCCGTGGGCGCGGGCAAAGCGGTCATTTCCACGCCGTACTGGCACGCCGAGGAGCTGCTGAGCGACGGGCGCGGCGTGCTGGCGCCCTTCCGAGACCCGGCGGCTCTGGCCGAGCGGATCATTGAGCTGCTCGATGACGAGGTTCGGAGGCACTCGATGCGCAAACGGGCGTATTTGTACGCGCGGAGGATGACCTGGCCCAAAGTGGCCCGCTCCTATATGCGGAGCTTCGTGCGGGCTTGTGAGGACCGGCTACGGACGCCGCGGCCGGCCTTCATCGCCGCGACTCTGGCCGACCGGCCGGCCCAATTGCCGGAGTGGAATCCCAGCCACCTGCTCCGGTTGAGCGACTCCACGGGCGTGCTCCAGCACGCGGTCTTCACGATTCCCAACTACAGCGAGGGTTACACGACGGACGACAACGCGCGCGCGGCGATCCTGGCGGTGCTGGCCGAACAGTCGGGTTTGACCGTGCCGGGCGCGGAGCGGTACCTGTCGTTTCTCTGGCACGCATTCAACGTTGAGAACCGCCGCTTCCGCAATTACATGGGCTACGACCGGCGCTGGCTGGAGGCGTGCGGCTCGGAGGATTCTCACGCCCGGGCTTTGTGGGCGCTGGGAACGGTGATCGGCCGGAGCTCGGATGAGGGCGCCCGGGGGCTCGCCGGACGCCTGTTCGACATGGCCTTGCCGGCGACCACGGCCTTCACCAGCCCGCGCGCCTGGGCCTTCACGATCTTGGGTTGTCAGGAGTATCTGAGAAGATTCGCCGGCGACCGGGCGGCGCAGAGCGCGCGCGATACGCTCGCCGACAAGTTGCTTGGGCTGTTTAGGGCCAACAGCGCGCCGGACTGGGTGTGGTTTGAGGACGTGGTGGCCTACTGCAACGCGCGGCTGCCGCAGGCGCTGCTGGCGGCGGGGGCCGCGGGGCGTGAGGATTGCCTGGAAGCCGGCCTGCGTTCTCTGCGCTGGTTGGTGGAGATTCAGCGGTCGGAACAGGACCACTTTGTGCCGGTCGGCTCGAACGGTTTTTACCGCCGCGGGGGCGAAAAGGCGCGGTTCGACCAGCAGCCGGTGGAGGCCGGCGACATGGTCTCGGCGTGCCTGCTGGCGCACCGCGTGGATCCCGACCCGTACTGGCTCCAGGCGGCGCGGCGGGCGTTCGAGTGGTTCCTGGGGCGCAACGATCTGCGGCTGCCTCTTTATGACCCCGGCACCGGGGGGTGCCGCGACGGCTTGCACCCGGACCGCGCCAACCAGAATCAGGGCGCGGAAGCCACGCTGGCCTTTTTGATGGCGCTGCTCGAAATGCGGCAGTCGGCGAACCTGATTCAGCCCGCTTTCGGCTCGCCTCTGGTTGCTTAAGTTCAGTGTTTTTGAGTATGCCGGTTTTCGAGAACGGACACGTTGTGCTGTTTGAGCGGTACGAAGGGAACCCGATTCTCACGGCGGCGCACTGGCCTTATCCGGTGAACTCCGTCTTCAACTGCGGGGCCACGCTGCTGGCCGACGGCACGACCTTGCTGTTGTGCCGGGTGGAGGACCGCAGCGGCATCTCGCACCTGTGCGCGGCCCGCTCGCGGGACGGCGTCACTGACTGGCAGATCGACCCGGCGCCCACGTTGCTGCCGGACGTGCACCGCCATCCGGAGGAGATTTGGGGGATCGAGGATCCGCGCATTACGTATGTGCCCGAGTTGAACCAATACGCCGTGGTCTACACGTCGTATTCGCGCGGCGGCCCCGGGGTCTCGCTGGCGCTGACCGAGGACTTCCGCCATTTCGAACGCTACGGCGTCATCATGCCGCCTGAGGACAAGGACGCGGCGCTGCTGCCCCGGCGGATCGGCGCGCACTGGGCGCTGATCCACCGCCCGGTGACGACCTGGCAGGGGGCGCACATCTGGATCTCCTACTCGCCCGACCTGCGCCACTGGGGCAGCCACAAGCTGATCCTGCGGGCGCGGCAGGGCGGCTGGTGGGACGCCAACAAGATCGGGCTTTCACCACCGCCCATCGAGACGCCGCAAGGCTGGCTGATCATCTACCACGGGGTGCGGCACACGGCGTCCGGCGCGCTTTACCGGCTAGGGTTGGCGCTGTTCGACCTGCAAACCCCGGAGCGCTGCTTGCGGCGCAGCAAAACGTGGGTGTTCGGCCCGGAGGCGCCCTACGAGCGGCAGGGAGACGTGGCCAACGTGGTGTTTCCCTGCGGGTACACGCTGGCGCCGGACGGCGATACGCTCAACCTGTACTACGGCGGGGCGGATACCTGCATCGCGCTGGCGCGCGCCAGCGTGCGCAGCCTGCTGGAGTGGCTGGAGCAGAACGGCGAACCGGAAAAGGAGAACTTTCTGGGCCCGGGCTTGTAGCGGCCGCGTGGTCCGGGCCGGCCTCCGGGGACGAAGCAGCGGCTGCCGGTGAAGGAGTCGAATTTCCGTTTGCCAAGGCCGGAGGCGAGCCGGCGCCAACTCGGGCGACCGCCAGCGCGGCGCGGGGATGCAGAGCGTGGGGCGTAGGTTCGGCGACGGCAGGGTGAGGGCGCCGGAATTTACCAGCGGGCGGATTGTACCGGATCAGGCTTCTCCAGCGCGAGGGAGGCCAGCGTGGGATAAGCGGCCGGGGCCCGGGGCATCAGCAACACCTTAACCTCCGAGAGGTCTTCCCCCGCTTGCAGGTCCACCACGACGTCTTCCACCGCCGAGAAGGCAGCCCGGTTGCGGCTGCGCCAGAAATGCTGAGATCCGCCCAGCGAAGGTCCTTGCCAAGTTCGGAACGAAGGAGCGGCGCTGCCTTGCGGCAGGGCCGTGAGCCGGTACTCACCCGCTCTCAGCATGCCGGCCTGGAACTTGCCTTCCGAATCCGCGTGCGTCAACCGCACCGCCTCCTCGGATTCGCCGGTGCGGTTGAGGCGGAAGATCAGCACCCGGGCTTGGGGCACGGGCCTATCCTCCGGGTCGAGGACAATGCCCCGGATCTGCGAGGCGGGCGCCAGGCGCATCTGGAGGTTTCGCACGCGTTGTCCGGCTTCCAGGCGGATCGACTGCCCGCCGGCTGGGGAAGAGGCATCCGTGGCCGCAGGAAGGTAGCCTATGCGGCGCGCCGTCAATCGGTAGTCGCCCGGCAGCAGGCGTTCAAAACGGAACTTGCCGGCCGAGTCGGCCAGCGCCTCCAGCCGCTCCGCCCGGCTGCCGTTCTGGCGCCGCAGAACCAGCCGGACCTTTCTGAGGGGCCGGCCATCGATGCTGCTGACGATCCGGCCTTCCAGGCTGCACCAGCCGTCTTCGGCCGCAGGCATCTTGGGGTGGCGCCGGTTTGCGGTCAGCGCCGCGCCCGACCAGAGCGCCGCACAGAGAACGGCCACCGCTGCGATCCACCCAATCCTCATGACTCTTCCCCCAATTCTACCGCGCACAAGAGAAGACGTCGTTTCGGCGCGGCTGGTTTAAGATCAGGACAGAAATGCCGCAGGCGCGCTTCCGATTTTACGCCGAGTTGAACGATTTTCTGCCGGCAGAGCGGCGGCAGAAGGAGTTTTCATGTGAATTCCGCGGCCGGCAAAGCGTCAAACACCTGATCGAATCCCTGGGCGTCCCGCACACCGAGGTGGATCTCGTTCTGATCAACGGCGAGCCGTGCGGCTTTTCCCGGATCGTGCAAGACGGCGACCGGGTCAGCGTCTACCCGGTGTTTGAGGCGCTGGACGTGAAGCCGGTTTCGCGCGTGCGGTCCAAGCCCTTGCGCCGGACCCGGTTTGTGGCGGACGCCCACCTGGGGCGGCTGGCCTCCTACCTGCGCATGCTGGGCTTCGACACCTTGTACCGCAACGATTTCACCGACCCGGAGCTCACGGCCCTCTCGGTAAGCGAGCGGCGGATCCTGCTCACCCGGGACCGGGACCTGCTCAAGCACAAGAGCATCACGCACGGCTACTTTGTGCGCGAGACCGCGCCGCGCCGTCAGTTGCTGGAAGTGCTGCGCCGTTTCGATCTGGCCGGCGCGGCGGCGCCCTTTACGCGCTGCCTGCGGTGCAACGGCCCGCTGGCGCGGATCAGCCGGCGTAGAGCCGCCCCGGAAGTGCCGGAAAGGAGCCGCCGCCATGCCAGCCGCTTTTTGAGGTGCAAGAGCTGCAACCAGTTGTACTGGGACGGATCGCACTACCGGCGGATGGTCAGTTTCGTGGAGCGCCTGCTGGCCGAACTTGGCGCGGCGGGTGCAGAATAAGGGCATGGACTACTTCGAGCTGATCCGCCGGCGGCGCTCGGTGCGCGTGTTTGCACGCAAGCCGGTGGAGGACGCCAAGCTGGAACAGATTCTCGAGGCGGCCCGCTCGGCGCCCTCGGCGGGAAACCTTCAGGCGTACGAGATTTATGTGGCCAGGCGTCCGGAGGTGCGTTCGGCGCTGGCGGCGGCGGCGCTGGGGCAGGACTTCATCCGGCAGGCGCCGGTGGCGCTGGTGTTCTGCACGAATGCAGCGAGGTCATCTTCCCGCTATGGCGAGCGGGGAAGCCGCTTGTATACGGTGCAGGACGCGACCATCGCCTGCACGTTCGCCATGCTGGCGGCGGCGGACCTCGGGTTGGGAAGCGTGTGGGTGGGCGCGTTCCGGGACGAGGAGGTTTGGAGAGCGATTGGCTCGCCAAGAGGTCATCAGCCGGCGGCGATTCTGCCCATCGGCTATCCGGGGGAGACGCCCGAGCCGACCGGCCGCCGTCCGCTGGCGGAATTCGTGCACTGGCTGTGAGGGCGCGGGGCCGGATTCGGAGCGAAGCTTGAGATGAAACGCGTTTCCCGCGGAATGCCGGCGGCGCTGTTGTGCGCGGCCTTGGGTTAGAATGGGGCGATGTCAGAGACGAACAGCGGCGCGCCATCCCTTGCCAGTTTCGAGGCCAGCCTGGAGGAGTTGGAGCGGATCGTCAAAGAGCTCGAAAGCGGCGATCTGCCTTTGGAGAAAGCGCTGGCCTTGTTCGAAAAAGGCATCGAGCTCAGCACCGCTTGCCGCAGGCAGTTGCTGGAAGCGCAGACCCGGGTCGAGATCCTGCTCAAGAAACGGAACGGAGAGATTCAGCCAGAGCCCTTCCCTGACAGCAAAGAATGACCTTTCGCGAATACCTCACCCAACAGCAGCAGCGGATCGACGCTGAACTGGACCGTCTGGTTCCCGCGGAAACCACGCCGCCGGAAACCATCCACCGCGCCATGCGCTACAGCCTTTTTGCGGGCGGCAAGCGCATCCGGCCCATCCTTTGCCTGGAGGCGGCGCAGGTGATCTCGCCGCAGGCGGCGGGCGTGGAGGCCGCGGCGTGCGCGCTGGAGATGGTGCACACCTATTCGCTGATCCACGACGATTTGCCGGCGCTCGACAACGACGATTTGCGGCGGGGCAAGCCGACGTGCCACAAAGCGTTCGGGGAGGCGATGGCGATCCTGGCCGGAGATGCGCTGCTCACGCTGGCGTTCCGGGTCTTATCCGAACTGGAAGGAGTGGACGCCGGCCGCCGGGCGAAGATGGTTTACGAGCTGGCAACCGCGGCCGGGACGCCGGGCGGGATGATCGCCGGGCAGGTGTGGGACCTGGAAGGGGAAGGGAAGACGCCCAGCGCCGAGCTGCTGGAGCGCATCCACCGGGCCAAAACGGGCGCGCTGTTGAAGGCCAGCGTGAGGATCGGGGCCATCTGCGCGGGAGCGAGCGCCGAGGATTTGGAGGCGCTGTCGCGCTACGGAGGGCATGTGGGACTCGCCTTCCAGATCGTGGACGATCTGCTGGACGTGGAAGCCACGCCGGAGCAGCTTGGGAAGACGCCCGGCAAGGACGCGGCTCAGCACAAGATTACGTTCCCGGCGGTGTACGGCCTGGAGGAGTCCCGGCGGATGGCCGAGCGGGAGGCATCGCAGGCGGAGGCCGCCCTGGAGCGCTTCGGAGAGCGGGCAGAGCGGTTGAGGGAGCTGGCGCGGCTGATCGTCGACCGCAGCGCGTAAGCGGAGGGCGCGAGGTTCGCCGCGGCGGGCCAGATCATCCGGCATGAGCGGCAGCAAGCGGGTGGAAAAGGAAAGGCTGGACGTATTGCTGGTGAAGCTCGGGCTGGCCGAAAGCCGGGAGAAGGCGCAAGCCCTGGTGCTGGCGGGCCAGGTGCGGGTCGAAGGCGAGCGGGCGCAGAAGCCCGGACACAGGGTGGCGGCGGCCAGCCGGATTGAGGTGGTGGAAGGCCTGCCCTACGTCAGCCGCGCCGGCAAGAAGCTCGAGGCGGCGCTGGATCATTTTCAAATCGACGTACGCGGGCGCATCTGCCTGGATGTGGGGGCCTCCACGGGCGGGTTCACCGATTGTCTGCTTCAGCGCGGGGCGCTGCGCGTCTACGCGGTGGACGTGGGCGCAGGCCAGCTCGACTGGCGCCTGCGCAACGATCCGCGCGTGGTGGTGCGGGAAGGGATCAACGCGCGCTACTTGAATCTGGAGGACTTGGGCGAGCCGGTGGAGCTGGCGGCGTGCGACGTCAGCTTTATTTCGGTCACCCTGATCCTTCCGGCGCTGGCGTCGGTGCTGCGCCCGGAAGGGGAAATGGTTATACTCGTCAAGCCGCAGTTCGAAGTGGGGCGCGGGCAGGTGGGGCGGGGCGGGATCGTGCGGGACCCGGCCCTGCATGCGGCGGCTTGTGAGAAGGTGGAGAGTGCGCTGCATCGGATGGGCTTTCAGACCCGGCTTATGGAGAGCCCGGTGGCCGGCGCGGAAGGGAACAAGGAGTTCTTGATTTATGCCCGGCATTGAGACGGTTGGCCTGTTCTCCAAACCGAATGCGGTCAAAGCCGCCGAACTGGTTCCGGAGCTGATCCGGTGGCTGGAGGCCCGGAGGTTGCGGTTGCGCTTGGATCCGGTCACGGCGGAGTACGCGGGGCGCGGGCCGGGATTGCCGCCGGAGCAGGTGGCCGAAGGCTGCGATCTGATCATCGTGCTGGGCGGCGACGGCACCTTGCTGACGGCGGCGCGGGCCGTGGGAGGCCGGGATGTGCCGGTCTTCGCCGTCAACCTGGGCGGACTGGGGTTCCTGACGACCATCCCGGCGGACCAGATCTTCACCGATTTGGAGGCGGCCCTGCGCGGGGAGTTGCGGATCGGCCGCCGCCGCATGTTGCACTGCGAGCTGGAGCGGGGCGGAGAGATCATCTCGGCCTACGAGGCGCTGAACGACGTGGTGGTGAACAAATCCCAGATCGCGCGGATGGCGGACCTGGAGGCCTATGTGGACGCTCACTACGTCTGCCAGTTCAAGGCCGACGGGCTGATCGTCGCCACGCCTACCGGCTCCACCGCCTACTCGCTTTCGGCTGGGGGACCCATCGTGTTTCCCTCGGTGGGATGCCTGTGCCTGACGCCGATCTGCCCGCACACGCTGACCAACCGGCCGGTGATTCTGCCGGATACGAGCACCATCCGGATCCGGGTCCGCAGCGCCGACGGCGAGACCTTCCTCACGGTGGACGGCCAGACGGGCCAACCGTTGCGGCAGAGCGACGTGGTGATCTGCCGCAGCTCCGAACACGTGGTGCGGCTGGTGCGTCCGCCGAATCAGAAGTTCTTCGACGTGCTGCGCGCCAAGCTGAAGTGGGGCGAACGGTGAGCCCCCGGGCCGCAAGCCGCGGCGCTCACGAGCCGCCGGAGGCCGCTTTGGGCGGCTGGTTCGGCTAGAATGAGGATTTCACGCCATGCCTAAAAGTGTGTCCTGCCTCATTGTGTTGATCTGCGGGGGATTGCTGCTGGGGTCCGCCTGCAAGCGGTCTCCGTCGCCGGACGTGGCGGCCATGGTGAACAACCGCGTCATCACTTACGCCGATCTGGAGAAACAGTACGCGGCGGCGCAGCTTTCCGCGCCCGGAGGCTCCGCCAACGAAGACAGCGTGACGCTTCAGAAGCTGGAGGTGTTGCGGACCATGATCGACGGCGAGATCATGCTCCAGCGGGCCGAGAAGCTGGGGCTGATGGCGCAGGAAGCGGACGTCGAGGCGCGTTTTAACGAGCTCAAGGCGCCGTACACGCAGGAGGAGTTCCAGAAGCAACTGGCCAGCCGGAAGATGACGGCCGAGGAGTTGAAGGCTCAAATCCGCAAGGACCTGAGCATCCAGCGGCTGTTCACCAAGGAGATCACCAGCCATATCAACATCACCGACAAAGACGTGGCGGACTTTTACAACGCCAACAAGGACAGCTTCAACCTGGCTGAGCCGCAACTGCACCTGGCGCAGATCCTGGTGACTCCGAATCCGGACTCCAATGTGCGCAACCTGAAAAGCGACAAGGCGCAGAACATGGAGCAGGCGCGCAAGAAGATCCAGATGATCGCGGCGCGGTTGAAGCAGGGGGAGGATTTCGCCATGCTGGCGCAGAACTATTCGGAGGATCCGGAAAGCGCGCCCAATGGCGGCGATCTGGGCTTCATTCCCGAGTCGTCGCTGGAGAAAGCCAGCGTGGAGATCCGCAAGATCCTGACGCAGCTTCAGCCCGGGCAGGTTTCGCCGATCATTCAGACCTTTGAGGGCTTCCGGATTTTCCGCTTGATCTCGCGCGAGCCGGCCGGGCAGCGGGAGCTGAGCGATCCGCGCGTGCAGCAGATCATCCGGGATACGCTCGTGAACCGCAAGGACGGCTTATACCGCGCGGCCTATTACGAAAGGGCCCGCAACGAGGCCAAGGTGGTAAATTATTTCGCCAATTCCATTCTGGAGAAGATGCAGGGGTCGAAGTAGGCCCAGCCGGGGCCGGAGACTCCGCCAAGCTATGCTGCGCTTTGAAACAGCCGGGGAATCCCACGGACCTTGCCTGGTGGCGGTTGTCACCGGCTTGCCGGCCGGCGTGCCCGTTTCGCTGGCCGCCATGCGGCGCGAACTGTGGCGGCGCCAGCAGGGCTACGGGCGCGGCGGCCGGATGAAGATCGAAACAGATGAGGCGGAAATTGTTTCGGGCGTGCGGCACTCCCGCACGACCGGCGCTCCGATCGCGCTGTTGATCCGCAACCGGGACTGGCAGAACTGGAGCACGGCGCTGCCGGTGGAGGACTCCGAAGGGGCGCAGGATCTGAAGCGCCCGGTCACGAGGCCTAGGCCCGGCCACGCCGATTTGGCGGGGGCATTGAAGTACAACCTGCATGACGCGCGCTACATTCTGGAGCGGGCCAGCGCGCGGGAGACGACGGCCCGGGTGGCGGCCGGATCGCTGGCCAAGGCCTTCCTCGGCGAGTTTGGCATCGGCGTGTTGAGCCACGTGGTGGCGGTGGGCGCCGCGCGCCTGGAGCGGCGCGCGAGCTGGGAGGAGGTGGAGGCCCTGAGCCGGCGCAGCGAGATCCTGCTGAACTGCGTCGATCCCTCCGCCGAGGCGGCCATGAAGGAAGTGGTGGATGAAGCCTACCGGACCGGCGACACGGTGGGGGGCGTGTTCGAGGTGATTGCACACAACGTGCCGCCGGGGTTGGGGTCGCACATCAGTTGGGATGCCCGGCTGGACGGCCGGCTGGCGCAGGCGGTGGTCTCGATCCAGGCGGTCAAGGGCGTGGAGATCGGAGAAGCGGCCCTGGCCGCCGCCAGTCCCGGCTCGGCGGTTCAGGACGTCATCCAGTACGACGCCGAGGGGCGCCGTTTCACCCGCGGCTCCAACCGCGCCGGCGGGATCGAAGGCGGCATCACCAACGGCGAGGACATCGTGATCCGCGGCTATCTGAAGCCCATCTCCACGCTGCGGCGGCCGCTGGAGTCGGTGGATCTGGTTACGAAGGAACCCTCCAAGGCGGCCTATGAGCGCAGCGACGTGTGCGTCGTGCCGGCCGCCGGCGTGGTGGCGGAGGCCATGGCAGCGCTGGTGCTGGCGCAGGCCATGCTGGAGAAGTTCGGCGGGGATTCGCTCGAAGAAACCCGGCGGAATTATGATGGTTACATCGAACAGTTGAGAAGTTACTGATGATCTACCCGCTTGTCAAATACGGCGACCCGGTGCTGGAGACTCCCGCTGAACCCGTTACGGAGTTCGACACTCCCGAGTTGCACAAACTGATCGAGGACATGTTTGAGTCCATGTACGCTCACAAGGGCGTGGGACTGGCGGCGCCGCAAATCGGCATTTCGCGCCGCATCGCGGTCATCGACGTTTCAGCCGGGCAGGACCCGTCCCAGAGACTGGTGCTGATCAACCCGGAGATCATCCGCAACGAAGGGCGCCAGGTCTCCGAAGAAGGCTGCCTCAGCGTGCCGGGCTTCCGCGAGCCGGTCAAGCGCGGCGCGCGGGTGACGGTCCGCGCCCAGAACGCCAAGGGCGAGACGTTCGAGGTCACCGGGGAGGATCTGCTGGCGCGGGCGCTGCTGCACGAGACGGATCATCTGAACGGCAAGCTGTACCTGTCGCATTTGAGCCCGCTCAAACGCGACCTGATCCGGCGCAAGATCCGCAAGCTTCAGAAGGAAGGGGAATGGTAGGCGTCCCGGCCGGCGCGCCGCGGGTCCGCTGCTAGCGATGAGAACCGTTTTTCTGGGCACGCCGCATTTCGCTGTTCCCTCGCTGGAACGGCTGGTGAAGGCCGGCCACGAAGTGATCGCCGTCTACACCCAGCCGGACAAGCCCGCGGGCCGGAAGGGGACTCTGACCGCGCCGCCGGTGAAGCAGGCGGCGTTGGCTTTGGGGCTCCCGGTGCGGCAGCCGGAGCGGATCCGGCGGCCGGAGGCTGTGGAGGAACTGAGGGCGCTGGCGCCGGAGGTCATGGCCGTCGTCGGCTACGGGCAGATCATTCCGCAAAGCATCATCGACATTCCACCCATGGGCATTATCAACGTACACGCGTCGCTGCTCCCGAAGTATCGGGGCGCCGCACCGATCCAGTGGGCGATCGCCCGCGGCGAGACGGTGACGGGCGTTACGACGATGCGCATCGACGCGGGGCTGGACACGGGCGACATCCTGCTACAGAGGGAAACTCCAATTAACCCTGAGGAGACCGCCGAAGAGCTTGCGGCCCGCCTGGCCCCGATGGGCGCGGAGCTGCTGATCGAGACGCTGGAGGGCTTGCGCGCGGGAACGATCGCGCCGCGCCCGCAGGACCACGCCCAGGCCACACTGGCCCCGCTGCTCAAGAAAGAAGACGGAAGGATCGACTGGAATCTCTCGGCGCGGGAGATTTTCAACCGGGCGCGCGGTTTCGTTCCGTGGCCCGGAGCCTACACCGAGTTCCGCGGCGGCCTGCTGCACATTTGGCGCTGCCGTCCGGCGGAGGACCGCATCGAGGGCCCGCCGGGGACCGTGCGGCGCGTGGGACGCCGGCTGCTGGCGCGGTGCGGGGACGGAGCGTGTCTGGAGCTGATCGAACTACAGCCGGAGGGCAGAAAGCGGATGAGCGCGGAGGCGTTTCTCAACGGCTATCCGTTGAGCGAGAATGAGAGATTTGGGGTGAACCCGTGAAACTTCCTTCAGGCTATCTGTACTCTTCGACTTACGCCGGCATCCGCAAGGACAAGCGCGACGACTTGGGCCTGATCGTTTCCCGCCACCCCGCTTCGGCGGCGGCGGTGTTCACCACCAACCGCGTGCAGGCCGCGCCGGTGCGCGTCGCCCGGGCTCATCTGGAAGCCACCCGCGGGCGGGCGCAGGCTATTTTGGCGAACGCGGGAAACGCCAATTGCGCAACGAAGAATGGGATGCAGGTGGCGCTGGCCAGTTGCCGCGCCGCCGGCAAAGCGCTCAAGATTCCCGCTGCGCGCGTGCTGCCGGCCTCCACCGGGGTCATCGGCGTGGAGCTGGAGGAAGACCGGATCCCCAAGGCCATGCCGAAGCTGGTGGCGGGCTTGGGCGAATCACGGTTTGAGGACGTGGCCCGGGCCATCATGACCACGGACCGGATTCCCAAAGTGGCTTTCGCGGAGGCGCCGCTGCGCCATGGCACGGTGCGCATCGCCGGCATGGCCAAGGGCGCGGGGATGATCCACCCCAACCTGGCCACCACGCTGTGCTTCGTCACGAGCGACGTGGCCATGTCCCCCGCCGGCTTGCGCAAGTCGCTGCTGTTCGCCGTGGACCGCAGCTTCCACCGCCTTTCGGTCGACGGCGACACTTCGACCAACGACACCATTATTCTGCTGGCCAACGGCGCGTCCGGCGTCAAGACCAATGAGAAGGAGCGGCTGGTCTTTCAGGAAGTCCTGAGCTGGGTTTTGCAGGATCTGGCCGAGATGATCGCCCGCGACGGCGAGGGGGCGCGCAAGAAGATCACGATCCACGTGCGCGGCGCCGCCAGCGACGAAGATGCGGCCCGCATCGCCCGCTCCATCGCCAACTCGCCGCTGGTCAAGACCGCCATCGCCGGTTCCGATCCCAACTGGGGACGGATTCTCTCGGCCGCGGGGATGGCCGGGGTCCCCTTTGATCCGCGGGACGTGGACATCTGGCTTCAGGGCGTGCCCGTGTGCCGCCGGGGGGTGGCCGCGGAGTTCTGTGAGCACGATCTGAAGCACCTGCTCGACTCGCCCGACTGCGTGATCCGCTTTGTGCTGCGGGGCAAGGGGCCGGGCCGCGCCTGCTTCTGGACCTGCGATCTGACCGAGGAGTACATCAAGATCAACGCGAGCTACCGCACCTGAGCCGGGCGGCGCGTAGGTTCGGCGCGGCGCAACAGCTCATCGAAGCTCTCCTGAGGCACAATCTGCACCCGCACCCGGAGTCTCGTATGGCGCCGGATTTCGGCCATAAAGCCTGCTGCTGGCGGCGCCTTGGAGGCCAAATACAACGTTCCCCCGCTGACCTGCGTGGGGACCACTTCCCAACGCCGCATCAGCCGCCAGGGCAGGGTCCTCAAGATTTCCGGCCGCGTTGCGAAGGCGGCCGCCACGGGCGCCGCCTCCTCAGGACGCGCGGCTTCAACCGCCTGCGCCGGATACGTGTGCTCGGTCTTCAGCCAAACCAGGGGGACGCGGAGCAGCCGCGCCCGCGCGTATTGGTGCAGCGCCGAGAGGGTCGCCAGCCCGTTGATCCAGTTGGCCCACACGGCCCGCAGCGGCGTTCCGGCGGCGAAGGCCGCGCCGTAGATTCGCGCCGTGCATAGCGTCCGCACCAGGAGCCGGTGGAGCTGCAACAGGAGGGCCGATCCCAGCAGGGCCTGTTCGCCCGGGCTCTGGGCGCAGGCGCCGAGGCTCCACGGGTTTCCACTGAGCTTGCTCCAGGCGAGCGTGGCCAGCCCGTAGAGGCAGACCAGGTTGCCCAGCAGGCTGAGCGGATTGCCGATGAGGCCCTTGCGGTCCCTCCAGAACCAGTAGATCTGAGCCGCGCTCCGGCCCCAGCCATGCTTGGCCCAGCTTTGCAGGCAGATGCCGGTCACCCACCGCGTCCGCTGCCGGACGGCTTGGCGGAACCTTTGGGGGAAGTACTCGCGGGTGGCCACCGGTTCGCCTTTCTCGAAGCTCAAGGGGATGAAGATCTGGGGGAAGCCCAGGCGGTGGAGCCGCAGCCCGCAGTCGTAGTCCTCGGTTAAGCAGTTCGGATCGAAGATGCGGTGATCGGCGTCTTCGGCCAGACGGTCCAGCGCGCGGCGCGTGTAGCCCGTGCCCACGCCGTTGGATGGGAGGAATCCCTTCAAGACGGTTCGCATGGGCACGTCTTTCGTCTGATACTCGGCGAACTCATCGCAGTAGACCCCGTGGGTGATCTTCCGGGAAGGCGTCGCCAGCGGCAGAACCGGCACTTGAATCATGTCGTAGCGCTCCGCGTAGAGGTTGATCCAGCTCAGGCTGTCGGGGTGCAGGACGTCCTCGGCGTCGTGGGTCACCGCGATGTCAAACCGCTCCCCGCAAGCCTCCTCGTAGGCGCGCATGGCCTGCACGATCCAGTTCAGGCAGTCCGCCTTGGAGGTGGGGCCATTGTGGGGCACCACGGCCAGATGCACGTTGGGATAGCGTTCCTCGGCCTCGCGGACCGCTTCCATGGTGGCCGGATCGTTGGGGTAGGCGCCCGCGAAGACCTGGTAGTTGCGGTAGCGGACCGCGCCCAGGTTGCGCTCCAGCATTCTCCCGATGACGGCCTCCTCGCGCCACAGCGGGATCAGCACCGCGATCCGCTTTTCCGGAAGGCGCTCCCGTTCCGGCCGGGGCATGGATTGCCGTGTGCGCTTCCGGCGCAGCCAGCTCCAGGCCAGAGCCACATCCAGCGCCAGGTCATCCAGGCCGCTGACAATGGCGGCGATCGCCAGAGGAATGAGGCATGCGGCCACCAGGCCGTCCAAAACATCCATGCATGGAATAGTGGCGGCTGGAGGCGGGAAATCGCACTCAATTTGCCGGGCAGCCGGCGGTGGTGTGAGACAATGGCCCTATGTTGCGGCGCTGGGTGCTTCTCCTGCTGACGGCGCTGGGCCTGCCGGCGCAGACCCCGGTCAATCAATTCCGCTTCGCCATCGTTGGCGACCGGACCGGTTCCGCCGTGCCCGCCGTCTACGAACAGGTTTGGCGCGAGGTGGACCGCTTGCGCCCGGATTTTGTCATCAATGTGGGCGACACGATCCAGGGCCGCAGCGATGCGACGGCGGAGGCCGAGTGGCAGGCGCTGCGGCCGCTGTTCGACCGCTACCGCCGCTACCCGCTCTATTTCGTGGCGGGCAATCACGACATCTGGAGCCCGTTTTCGGCCAAAATCTTCGAACGCGAGACGGGGCGGCCGCCCAGCTACAGTTTCCGCTTCCAGAACGCGCATTTCACCGTGCTCGACAACAGCCAGACCGCGGATCTGGATCAGAAGCAGCTCGAGTTCCTGGAATCCGAGCTCAAGGCCAACCGAGGACGGGATCCAAAGTTTGTGTTCTTCCATAAGCCGTTTTGGATTCCATTTCTCCAGTTCCAGAGCGGGGAGTTTCCGCTTCACCGGCTGGCCCGTGAATACGGGGTCCGCTGCGTCGTCAGCGGGCATCTGCATTTTCTGCTGAAGATGGAGCGGGACGGAGTGATGTACCTGCAAATGGGAAGTTCCGGCGCGAGGATTGAGCCGGACTTCGACAAGGGCGCATTCTACCAGTACGCCTTGGTGGAGGTGCGCGGCGGCGAGGTCCGCATTACGGTGCATGAACTGGGCCCGCCCTACGGGCAGGGCCGCTCCGTGGATCTAAACCGGTGAGTCCTGCGCGAGCCGTCGCGCCGCTGCTGCCGGACCGGCGCTACCAAGATTCCAGCCGGCGCAAGGATTCCAACACCACCTCGCCGACGATCTGAAAACTCTTGGGGCTCAGCTTGTCCATGGTGTCGTGTTCGGTGTGCCACCAGGAGTGGTTCGGGCCGTAGTCGAAATCGATCAGATTCGCCGCGCGCACGCCGGCGCGCACGAAGGGCATGTGGTCGTCGTCGATGCTGATCTCTTGATTGAGGAAGTACCGGCCGTAGCCCAAGTCCCGGGCTGCTTGCCAAATCAAGTTGGTAAGCGCCTCCGAGGAGTTGGCTTCACGGAGGATCCGGAGATCCTTGTCGCCGATCATGTCGACGTTGATCAGAGCTTTCAGGCGCCACAGCACGCCCTCGGCGCTCCAGCGGGAGGCCAGATGCCGGCTTCCATACAGACCGTCTTGGGGCGACCATTCCACGAAGGCCTCCTCGCCGTCGAACCACACGAGGTACACGTCATCCTTGCGGGGCCGGTTTGCCAGCACCCGGGCCGTTTCCAGAAGGAACCCCGTCGAGGAGCCGGCGTCGTTGGCGCCCACAAAGCGGAATTCCCGGAACAGCTTGGTGTCATAGTGTCCGGTGATGGCCACGGCGCGGCCGGACTGTCCGGGAAACCGGGCGATGATATTTTTCATCACCACCGGGCCGAGCGGAGTCCGGGCGGTGAAGGTGTCCAAAGTGACTTCGCATCCGAGGGGCTTCAGCACCGACAGAATGTATTGGCGAAGTTTTTCCAGGGCATCCGAGCCGGGGATCCGCGGGCCGAAAGAGACCGCCTTCTCGGTGAAACGGTAGGCGGACTCCCCGTTGAACTCCGCGGCGCGCGCGGCCGTCGCGCAGCAAAACAGAAGGATCAGGGTTGCTTTTCGGCGAAGCATAGGTATCCAAGGGTGAAGTTGCGTTCGCGGTCCAGAAAGTCGAGCGCCGGAAGCGCCAGCCCCAGCGGGACGAACACGGCCGCCGCCAGGGGCCACAGCGGGGCAGGGAAGAACTGCAAGGAGTTCAGACAGCGGCGGGCCAGCAGGCGGAAGAAGCCTCCGGCGGCTTCGATGCGGAATGCCGCAAATCCCGCCTGCTGCAACAGAGCCGCCAGCGCGTGGCGCGTGAAGCGGTAGTAGTCATGGGGCGCCTGATGAATCTCCCATTCCTGCGGCGCCGCCAGCAGCAGCTTTCCGCCCGGTTTCAGGGTCCGGGCGATCTCTGCGAGCGCCGCCGCCGGGTCCGGGATGTGTTCGAGGGTCACGATGTTCAGGCAGGCGTCGAAGACCGCATCGCGAAACGGAAGCGCCCTCAAGTCGGCGACGGCGTCCAGCCCCCCGTAGTCCCATTCCGCGTCCCCCACCGCCAGGTCCACGGCCACGTAGCGCTGGCGCGGGAAGTGCGTCCGGTGGCGGCCTTCACCGGCGCCGGCATCGAGCACCAGGCCGCCCGTCGGGAGTCCGCCGGCGAATTCCGAGACGGCCTTCTCGATGCGCGCCTCGAAGTCCAGAACATAACGCTCGACGGCGGTCCCGGCCAGCCACCGCGGGAATCGGGACCTCATGCCTGCTTCCTCGCTTCGATCATGACCGTCGAGCCGGCGCCGCAGGCCGCTTCCAGCAAGGCCACCGGCAAGCAGGCCAGCACGAGTCCGAAATAGAGCAGATCTTTCAACAGCCTTGCGCGGCCGCTCTCGCGCGGATTCCTCACCCGGCGGGCCATGGGATCCAGCCATGCCGCCAAACTCGATGCCAGGCCGGCGGGGTTATCGCGCAGAGAGAAGAACTTTTTCCGCACGACGGTGAACCCGCAGCGCTCCAGCAAACCTTCCAAATCGGCGGTGCGGAATAACGTCAAGTGCCGCGGGATGTCGCATCCGGTCCACCGCTCGCTCAGCATCAGGAACTGCCAGCTAGAGGCGTTCGGAACCTGTATGATCAGCCTCCCCGCCGGCCGCAGCAATTGATAGGCCGCCTCCACGTAACTCTGAGGCTTGTACAAGTGCTCCAGCAGGTGGAACATGGTGATCAGGCGGCAACTGCCCGCCGCCAGGGGCGCGTGGGACAGGCTGGCGCAAACCGCCGGAACCCCGCGGCTCCAGGCGGCCTTGGCGGCATCCAGGGAAAAGTCCAGGCCCGTGACGGGAACCCCTTCCTCGGCCAGCATCGACAAGAACAGCCCTCCGCCGCAGCCGACGTCCAGCACCAGCCCCTCGGGCGGCGCGGCTTCCAGCGCGCGGCGCACAAATCGCAAATGGTCCCGCAGCACGAACCGGCGGTAGCGCTCCTCCAGGCGGTCCGCAGCCCCGTCCTTGGGAACGAACCAGTACTCGGGTGGGTAATAAGAGACCAGTTCGGAGGGGCATGGCCTCGGAAACAGCCGGATCAGGCGGCAGCGGCGGCACTCCACAATTTGGAACTCTTTGGTTGTGGTCCGGTAAAGGCGGTCGGTTCCTTTAAACAGGACACTACGTTCGGCGCATCCGCATGCAGGGCAGTTCTGCTCGCCGGGGGAGATAACCGGATCCTGGGGGCTGTCCGCGGCATTGCCAGTTGTGAGCTGTTCCAAAAATCCCTCTCGTTGGCCGCCTAATTGCTTTTCTCTAGTAATGCGCGAAGCGGAATTCGGTTCGTCAATATGAGCCGGCGCACCTCTGCTGGGCTCATCTTGAGGATGGGCCGCAGGCGCCGCCGTTTTCGGAGAGTTTGCGGCGCCATCTTAAGAGCGGCGACATCCGCTCTTAGGATAGTCCATGCCAGGCGAATTTTGTTCCAGAGGCCGGGAAAGCGCGCCATTTCCCCCTTGTCTCCGGCTGCGGCGAGCAAGCCGGCGGCCAGCCGCGCCATAAAGTAAAACGGGTTTAGCAGCAGGAGGCTCAGCGGGAAGAGCTTGATCGCCAGCAGCAGGCGGTTTCGTTCAATCAGGAAAACCCGGCCCGTCGAGCCGGTCTTCATTGCGCCCCCGCGATGATGGCGGACCACGGCTTCAGGGACGTACAGGCAGCGCCATCCGGCCATCCGTGCGCGCAACCCCAGCTCCGCGTCGTCGCCGAAGATGAACAAATCCTCGTCAAAGCCGCCGATGTGGTCCAACATCTCCTTCCGGTACATCGCGGCGCAGCCGTCGGGCCACAGGCATTCCTCCATGTGGTCGTACTGCCCGATGTCGAGTTCGCCGGTGCCGCGGCCGCGGTTCTGGCCATCGGGGTAGATAAGATGCCCAACCTTATCTATGCGCCTTGGGTCTTCATAAACAAGAATCTTGGCGGCGGCCATGCCGATGTCCGGGGCGACGTCGAAGGCTCGCCGCAATGCGGCCAGGAATCCCGGCTCGGCCTCGGCGTCGTTGTTGAGAATCGCAACGAACCGTCCGCGGGCTTCCGCGAAGCCCTGGTTATTGGCCGCGCAGAAACCACGGTTGCTTTCGTTGGCAATCAAGCGAACGCGGAAATCGCCGCGTCCCAAGTACTCCTGCCGGACCATCTCGACCGATCCGTCCGAGGATCCGTTGTCCACCACAATCACTTCGAAGTCGGCATCGCGCTGGCGGATCAGGGACTCGAGGCACGCACGAAGATAATCCCGGCCGTTCCAGTTGATTACAACAACAGAAACCTCCGGCATTGATCAAGAGGCCCCCGCGGTCTTCCATGCGGGCGGCAAGTTGCGCTCCAGTTCGATCTGCGAGAAGACGCGCTGCCCACGGATGCCAACCTTCTTGACCCACGCAGCCATACGAGCCAAGCCTTCAGGGAGGCTCCAGCGCGGCTCGTAATGGAACGCTCTGGCAAGTTTGCTATGGTCCGCCACGGCGTGACGAACTTCCTGGCGCGGTTCCAGGTGCCTGACGCGGAACGGGCATCCCATGGCTTCTGAGACGAGGCGTGCCAGCTCAACCACCGACACGGGCGTGTCCGCCCCAATATTGAAGACGCTGTTCCATACCTGCGGCATCGAGGCAGCGCGAGCCATCAGGGGAGCGACGTCCGCCACATAGGTGAAGCAGCGGGTCTGGCTGCCGTCGCCGAAGATTGTCATCGGTTCTCCCCGAAGCAACTGGTTCATGAAGATGCCGATGACGTTCCTGTACCGGTCGGAGGTGTTCTGGCGTTCGCCATAGACGTTATGCGGGCGGAAGATCAGGTAGTTGATTCCAAACATCCTGCGCGCCGCTTCCAGATCGAGTTCCACCGCGTACTTGGCGACGCCGTACGGATCCTCGGGACGGGGCGTAGTTTCCTCCCGGAAAGGCGTTTGTCCAGAGCCATAGACGGCGATGGAACTGGTGAAGATGAAGCATTCGGACCCGCTGCGGATAGCTTCGTTCAAAACATTGACTGAACCGACCACGTTATTGGTGTAGTTGTAATTCCGGATGAAATGGCTCAATCCTTCGGCGGCGTAAGCCGCGAGGTGGTAGACGCAGCGTATTCGGTTCTCGGTGAACACGCGCCGGAGCAGGGCTGTGTCCAGGATGGATCCCTCGTAAAAGCGGACCCCGACGGGCACATTCTCGCGGAATCCGCCCGACAGGTCGTCCAGTCCAACCACTTGTTGGCCTTCGGCGATCAGTGCTTCGGCGAGGTGCGAACCCAGAAAACCGGCCGCACCCGTGACGAGCGTGCTCACAGTCCAATCATACCAGCCATGGGTTCGGGCAAATGGAATCTAATCGCGTTCAAGCGCTGCTCTCCGGTTCCGCGGATTCAACCTCACGGGCCCGGCCGCGCCGCACCGGCTCCTTTCTCTTCAATCGCTGGCCTGGGCCGCCCGGCGCGCCGCCGCTTCCTGCCGTTGCCTGCGGCGCTCCAATAGCAGCAGCTCCCTGCGCCGCCGCCGCTTCACCCGCTCATCCACCTTGCGCCAGAACTTGCGGAAGTAAGCCGCCGCCGAAAGCAGCGCGAACACCACCACGCACCACATCCAGAGCATGGCCCACCAGGAGAGCTCCGGGATTCGGAGGCTCAGAATGAGCAGAGTGACGGCGATCACCTGCGACACCATCTTGGTTTTACCCAGCTCGCTGGCCCGGATCGTGTAACCCTCGGAAGCGGCGATGCTGCGCAGCCCCGAGATCGCAAACTCCCGGCCCACCACCAGAATCACCATCCAGGCCGGCACGGCCTTCACCTGGACCAGCGCGATGAGCGCCGCCGAGATCAGCAGCTTATCGGCGATGGGATCGAGCAGGGTCCCCACCGTGGTCACCTGGCCCCAGCGCCGCGCCAGGTAGCCGTCCAGCAGGTCCGTGGCCGCCGCGGCCAGGAAGACGGCCAGCGCCAGCAACTCGCTGGGCACGGCCAGCCGGCCCCACTGAAAGCGGGCAGGCTCCTGCACCAGCGCCGCCACCAGCAGCGGCACAAAGAAGATTCGCAGCAGGGTGAGCAGGTTGGGGAAATTCATCCAGCCTCAACAAATATAAACTGCCCGGAGAGCTGCTACAACTCACCCCTCCTGGGATGGCCGGACCTCGTACTGGCGGAGCCGGCGGCGGAGGGATTCGGGCGCCTCGGCCTCCACCTCGCAGATCTCTCCCTGATAACGCACCGCGCGCACGTTGCCGTATTCGTAAAGACAGTGCAGGGCCCATCCATCCCCGCTCGGCAGGCGGTAATAGGCGCGGCTGACCGCGTCCACCGGGACCATCGCGTCGATGGCTTCGAGCAGTTGATCGAGGCCCTGTCCGGTCTTCGCCGAAATCGCAACGCTGGGCAGCCGGCCTTCGCCGATCCGCCCAGCCAGCGCCTCGGCGCTGCCGCCCTCGGGCAGCAAATCGATCTTGTTCAGGACCAGCAGTTGCGGCGAACCCTCGCAGTTCAATTCCGCCAGCACCCGCTGAACCTCCGCCGCCTCCTCCACTGCGCGCTCGGAGGCCGCATCCACCACATGCAGCAGCAGCGAGGCCTCGGTCACTTCCTCCAGCGTGGCCCGGAAGGCCTCCACCAGCGACGGAGGCAAATCGCGGATGAAGCCCACCGTGTCGCTGAGGAGCACCTTGCGGCGGCTGGGAAGCAGGATTCCCCGGATGGTCGGATCGAGCGTCGCGAACAGCCGCGCATCGGCGGTGACCCCGGCGCCGGTGAGCCGGTTGAACAGCGTCGATTTGCCCGCGTTGGTGTAGCCCACCAGAGCGGCCGTGGCCAGGGGCACCGATTGCCGCTGCTGCCGTTGCACCGCGCGGTGCTGACGCACATGCCGCAGCTCCTCGCGGATCTTGCGGATCCGGCGCAGGATGCGGCGCCGGTCCGTCTCCAACTGGGTTTCGCCGGGGCCGCGTGTGCCGATGCCGCCGCCCAAGCGGGACATCTCCACGCCCCGTCCCGTCAGCCGCGGCAAAAGATACTGCAACTGCGCCAGCTCGACCTGAAGCTGGCCTTCGCGGGTCCGCGCCCGCTGCGCGAAGATGTCCAGGATGAGCTGCGTGCGGCCGATCACCCGGCAACCCAGCTCGCGCTCGAGGTTTCGCTGCTGGGTTGGGGTTAGATCGTGGTCAAAGATGACCAGCTCGGCGCCGGAAGCTTTCACCAGCTCCGCCAGTTCGCGGACTTTTCCGGCCCCGATCAGGGTTGCCGCATCCGGCGCCGGGCGGTTCTGCACGATCTGGCCGGCGATCTCGGCTCCGGCCGTGGCTGCCAGCGCGGCCAGTTCCTCGGCGCGCTCAGCGGCCGGCCCAGAAGGGGTCTCCCCCTTGCGCGCGCCGTGTCTTTGGAAGACCACCGACGCCAGGACAACCCGCTCTTTGGACTGCTGAACCAGACTGCCGCCTATCCCTCCACCGGTCCGGAAGCCGCCCCCGCAGAAGCCGCTTGGCCGGGCGCCGCGCCGGGCGTCCCCGGCGCGTGTCCCGCCGGGCTCGCGTGGCCGGCTTTGGAAACCACCACCGTTGATATAGCGTGTTTAAAGATTAACTGCTCCTGGCTGTTAGTCTCCAGAACCAACGAATACTTGTCGAAACTCTTGATCCGCCCGGAGAGCTTTACCCCGCTCATCAGGTAAATAGTCAAGAACGTCTTGTCCCTGCGCGCATTGTTTAGGAACGCCTCTTGTATGTTTTGCGCTGTCTTTTCCATCCGATTGTCCTCATGGCCGGTGCAGGCCGCTCCACTCGCATCCGGCATGCACAGAATTGTAACACCAAAAAGCGGCTCAACGTTTCCCCTCACTCTTGCTATCCTTCAGGAGTGGCCGGTCTCTACAGTCTCGGCAAGCGGGTTGCCCTGATCAGCATCGCCGCCAGCGGGGTGCTGGCCCTGGCGAAGGTCATCGTCGGCCTCCTGGCAGGTTCGACAGCCGTCGTGGCCGACGGGATTGAGTCCGCCGGCGATGTGGTCGCCAGCGCCATCGTCCTGTTCGGCCTGATGGTTGCTTCCAAGCCGGCCGACGACCGGCATCCTTACGGGCACGGGCGTTTCGAAACCCTCACCGGTCTGGCCGTAGGCATCATTCTCGCGGGGGCCGGCGTCACCATCTGCATCCGCTCGCTGGCCGGACTCGATCAAATCCGGCCCGCCCCTGCCAATTACGCCATCTGGCCTCTGGTGGCTTCCATCCTCTTCAAAGCCACTCTTTCCCCCATCAAGTTTCATTACGGCAAAAGGGTGCGCAGCTCCGCCCTGGTGGCCGACGCCTGGAATGACCTGGTCGATGTCCTTTCCGGCTGCGCCGCCCTGGCGGGAGTGGGCTTGGCCATTTACGACCCATCGCGGTTTCTGGCGGCCGATCATTACGGCGGCTTTGCCGTAGGGCTGATTGTGATCTTCCTGGGCCTGCGCGTCATCCGGGATACGTCGCTGCAACTGATGGACACGATGCCGGCCGAGGACCTGATGCAAGAGATCCGCCGCGTCGCCATGAGCGTGCCCGGCGTGTTGGGAGTCGAAAAGTGTTTCGCCCGCAACACCGGACTCAAGCACCATGTGGATTTGCACCTCGAAGTGGACCCCTCGTTGACCGTGCGGGCCTCCCATGACATCGCCATGCAGGTGCGCGACCGCATCGTTGCCGATCTGGACTGGGTCGCCGACGTGCTCGTTCACGTGGAGCCGTACCCGCCGCTGTTGGAGCAGCCCGCCCAGGTTGAGTAGTTCGCCATGGAGAACAAAGCGTACGCCCGTTTGCTCGCCGAGACGGCGGACCTCATGGAGATTGCCTCCGAGGATCCCTTCCGCATTCGGAGTTACCGCAACGCCGCCGCCGCGATCGAGAACTACCCGGAGCGCATCGAGGACATTCTCAAAGACCCGAAACGCTCCGTCACCGAAATCCCGGGCATCGGCAAGGGCATCGCCGCGGCGCTCAAGGAGATCGCCGAGCGGGGATCGTTCGAGCGGCGCGACCAGCTTTTGGAGAAGTATCCCCCCACGGCGCTGGAATTCCTCAAGATTCAAGGTCTCGGCCCCAAGAGCATCGCTCAGATCTGGGAACACTACCGCGTCAGCACCATCGACGATTTGGAGCGCCTCTGCCGCGAGCAGAAGCTGCGCCTGCTGCCCCGCATGGGCGCCAAGCTCGAAGAGAAAGTGCTCCGCTCCATCGCCGCTTACCGCCAGAGCGCGGGCCGTTTTCTGCTCAGCTTCGCCGACGAGCTGGCCGGCCAGTTGACCGCCTGGCTGGCCGCCGAGAAAGGCGTGGAGAAGGTCACTCCCGCCGGAAGCCTCCGCCGCGGCAAGGAAACCGTCGGCGATCTCGACCTGCTGGTCACCGGCCCCCGCGCCGCCGCCGCGCTCGACCGTTTCGCCGCCTACCCCGAGGTGAAGGAGATCCTCGGCAAAGGCGAGAACAAGGCCAGCGCGCGGGTGGGAGAGCAAGGCATCCAGGTGGATGTGCGGGCTCTGCCGGCGAAAAGTTTCGGCGCCGCGCTCCAGTACTTCACCGGCAGCAAGGAGCACAATGTCGCCCTGCGCACCCGCGCCGTCAAGATGGGCCTCAAGCTCAGCGAGTACGGCCTGTTCCGCGCCTCCGACGACAAGCCGCTGGCCTCAGCCGCCGAAGAGGAGATCTATTCCGCTCTCGGCCTGGCCTGGATTCCGCCCGAGCTGCGGGAGAACTGGGGCGAGATCGAGGCCGCCGCCGAAGGCCGGCTGCCGGTCCTAGTCGAGACCGCCGACATCCGCGGCGACCTGCACATGCACACCACCTCGAGCGACGGCCGGGCCACCCTGGAAGAAATGGCCGGCGCCGCCAGGGCCCTGGGCTACGAGTACATCGCCATCACCGATCACTCCAAGGCTCTGGCCATGGCCAATGGGCTCGACGAAAAACGGGTGCTCGAATTCGCCGCCCGGGTCCGGGCGCTGGATCACCAGGCGCTCGGCATCCGCGTGCTTTCGGGCATCGAGTGCGACATCCGCCGCGACGGATCGATGGACCTGGCGGATGAGGCGCTGGCCGCGCTCGATATCGTCGTCGGCAGCGTCCACAGCTACATGAACCTGGATTACGCCGAGATGACCGGCCGCCTGCTGCGCGCTCTGGAGTCGCCCTACCTCCGCGTGCTGGGACATCCCACCGGACGGCTGCTCCTACAGCGCGAGGCCTTCCCGTTCGACTTTGAGCGCGTGGCCGAAGAGGCGGCCCGGCGGGGGGTCCTGTTTGAGATCAACGCCAGCCCGGAGCGCCTGGACCTCCACCCCACCCTGCTGCGCGCCGCCAAACAGCGCGGCGTGAAGTTCGTCATCTCGACCGACGCGCACCATCCCAAGCACCTCGCCAACATGCGCTACGGCGTCATCACCGCCCGCCGGGGCTGGCTTGAGAAGACCGACGTCGTCAACACCCTCCCCCTGGCGGAATTCCTGGCGGTCTTGAAGCGGGAAAAACGGCGCTGATGCTCTGCCCCAGGGGCCCTTTAGTAATACCAGTCCCGCACCCGCACTTCGATCCCGCTTCCCTCCAGCGCTTTTTGTAAGGCCGACAGATCCGAACCGCGGTAGTGGTAAGGATAAATCATCCTGGGCATAATCAAGCGCGCCGCCTCCGCCACCTCCTCCGGCGTCATGGTGTAAGGGAGATTCATCGGCAGGAAGGCCACGTCGATGTTTTTCAGCTCCCTCATTTCCGGAATCACTTCCGTGTCTCCGGCGATGTAAGCCCGGATGCCTCCGAAGCTCAGCACGTATCCGTTGCCTTCCCCTTTCGGGTGGTAAAACGTGCCCGGCGAAGGTCCGCGCTTGAGGTTGTAGGCCGGCACGGCCTCGATCGCCCATGCGCCGAAGTCCTTCTTCTCCCCATTGCGGATCACCGTGACTCCCTCCAACTTGCGGGCCACGGCCTCCGGACCCAGGATCAACGTCCCCTCCTTGCGCAGCCGTGCGACCGCCGCCGGGTCGGTGTGATCGCCGTGCGCATGCGTGATCAGGATCAGATCCGCGGCCGGCAAGCCCTCGTACCGGTTCGCCCCCACGGGATCCACGTGGATGACCTTGCCGCCGCCCTCGATCATCATGCTGGCATGGTTGATGATCGTCAGCCTCACCGGCCCTAAATCCGTCATTCCCTCATCCACCGGCCGCTTCACCTGTCCCCACGCGGCCGCCGCAATCATCACAGTGAGCACTATTCGCCTCGTCACGCGGATCGTCCTCCTTGGCGCATCACGCCGTCAAAGCTGCCTGGGGGAGGAACCCGAAACGGTCTGCCCGAATCGCCTCCTCCCGCCGATTCATCATACTGAAGAAAGGGGGGGCGCTGAAGGCGGCCCCCCAGACATGCTAGCGTAGAGATGAGAGGGTCAGCGGCATGCTGCCGGAAGAGGATGTGGCCATCCGGGCGGAGAATCTGGGCAAGAGATACCGCTCGGGAGCCCAAGAGCTGGTGGTCTTTGAGGGGCTCAGGCTACAAGTGCGGCGCGGCGAGCGCCTGGCCGTGATCGGGCAAAGCGGAGCGGGGAAATCCACATTGTTGCATCTACTCGGCGGCCTGGATCGTCCCAGCGAGGGCCAGGTTTTCATTGGTTCGCAGGAGCTGACCGCGCTGGACGAAGCGCGCCTGGCTGAGCTTCGCAACCGCACCATCGGCTTCGTCTGGCAGGCCCACTGCCTGCTGCCGGAATTCACCGCCTTGGAGAATGCCGCCATGCCTCTGCTGATCCGGGGCGCCGCCCGGCAAGAAGCTCTTGCCGCAGCGATGCGTTCGCTCGAGGAGGTGGGCTTGGGCAACCGCGCCACCCACCGGGCCGGGGAGCTTTCGGGCGGCGAGCAGCAGCGTGTCGCTCTAGCCCGGGCGCTGGCCGGTAGGCCCAAGGTTCTGCTCGCCGACGAGCCCACCGGCAACCTGGATGCCGCCACGGGCGACATGATCATTGGAATGCTTGAGGACTTGCACCAGTCGCATGGGCTCACTTCCGTCTATGTGACCCACAACGCCTCGTTTGCCAGGCGCTGCGACCGTGTGCTCAAACTGGAGGCAGGCGAGCTGAAGCCGTGCTCGCCGGAGGACGCAAAGTCGTATGTTTGAACGTTACACCGAGAAAGCCCGTAGGGTGATCTTTTTCGCCAGGTACGAAGCCAGCCAGTTCGGCAGCCAGTACATCGAGACCGAGCACCTGTTGCTCGGCCTTTTGCGCGAGGACAAAGCCCTTGCGAACCGTTTCCTGCGTTCTCCCGCGGCCATCGAGTCGGTGCGGAAACAGATCGAAGCTCACACGACCATCCGGGAAAAAGTCTCCACTTCGGTGGATCTGCCCCTGAGCCACGAATGCAAGCGCGTTCTGGCTTACGGCGCGGAAGAAGCCGAGCGCCTCAACCACAAGCACATCGGAACGGAGCACTTGCTGCTGGGCCTGCTGCGCGAGGAGAAGTGCCTGGCCGCGGAGATCCTTCACGAGCGGGGTCTGCGGCTGTCGACCGTCCGGGAGGAGATCGCCCGCTCCGCCTCGGAGAAGTTGACCGCCAGCCGCCCCAAAGAGAGTTCGCTGCTGAGCGAGTTCAGCCGCGACCTCACCCAGGCCGCCGCCGACGGTCTTCTCGACCCCCTCATCGGCCGCGAAAGCGAGCTGGAGCGCGTCATTCAGATCCTTTGCCGCCGCACCAAGAACAACCCGGTGTTGATCGGCGAGCCCGGCGTGGGCAAGACCGCCATCGTCGAAGGCCTCGCCCAGCGCATCGCCGACGGCGATGTGCCCAGCTTCCTGGCCGACAAGCGCATTCTGGCTTTGGACCTCTCGCTCATCGTGGCCGGCACTAAGTACCGCGGCCAGTTTGAAGAGCGCCTCAAGACCATCATGAAGGAGCTGATGGAAAGCCAGAACTCCATCATCTTCATCGACGAGCTGCACACGCTGGTCGGCGCCGGCTCCGCCGAAGGCTCGCTCGACGCCGCCAATATTCTCAAGCCCGCGCTCTCCCGCGGCGAAATCCAGTGCATTGGCGCCACCACTCCGGCGGAGTTCCGCAAGTCCATCGAAAAGGACCGCTCGCTCGAGCGCCGCTTCCAAGCCGTCAAGGTCGCGCCGCCCACGGAAGCCGAAGCGATCAAGGTGCTGTTCGGCGTCAAGGAGCGCTACGAGAAGTTCCATGCGGTGGCCTACACCGATGAGGCCATCGAGACCGCCGTCTACAGCTCCAGCCGCTTCATTCCGGACCGCTTCCTGCCGGACAAAGCGATCGACCTCATCGACGAGGCCGGCGCCCGCGTGAAGCTGCGGCAAACCATGCTGCCGGAAGAAGTCGCCGAGATCCAGAAGCGGATCAAGTTCATCGTCCACCGCATGGAGACCGCCATCGCCAACCACGAGTTCGAGAAGGCGCGCTACTACTCCGACGAAGAGCGCAAGGAGCGGGAGAATCTCCGCCGCTTGCGCGAGAAATACAACCTCGATGACTCCTCCACCGGCGTGGTGACCAAGGACGACATCGAAGACGTGGTGGCGCGCTGGACCGGCGTTCCCATGACCGCCATCCGCGAGGAGGAGGTCAGCAAGCTGCTGCGGATCGAAGAGGAGCTTCACAAGCGGGTCATCAGCCAGGACAAGGCCATCAGCGCGCTGGCGCGAGCCATCCGCCGCTCCCGCGCCGGGTTGAAGTCGCCTAAGCGCCCGGCCGGGTCGTTCCTGTTCCTCGGTCCCACCGGCGTCGGCAAGACCGAGGTGGCGCGCGCGCTGGCCGAGTTCCTGTTTGGCAGCGAGAAGGCGCTGATCCGCTTCGACATGTCGGAGTTCATGGAGAAACACTCCGTCTCGAAGCTCATCGGCTCGCCCCCGGGCTATGTGGGCTACGAAGAGGGCGGCCAGCTCACCGAGCGCGTCAAGCGTTCGCCCTACTCGGTGATCCTCCTCGACGAGATCGAGAAGGCGCACCCGGACGTGTACAACATCCTGCTCCAGGTGTTCGAGGACGGCCAGCTTACGGACGGTTTGGGCAACACGGTCGACTTCAAGAACACCATCATCATCATGACTTCCAACCTCGGCGCGCGGCATCTGGAGAAGCGCACGCAGCTCGGCTTCTCGGCGCCTTCCAAAGACGGCGTCCCGCCCAAGGTGGAAGACATGGTGATGGCCGAGGTCAAGCGGGCGTTCAACCCCGAGTTCCTCAACCGCCTCGACGAGATCATCCTGTTCAACCCGCTGACGGACGCGGACCTGCTCAAGATCGTCTACCTGCTTGTGGACCAGATCAACCCCAACCTGGCCTCTAAGCAAATCCGCATCCAGATCACCGAGGACGCCGCCAAGTACATTCTGGAGAAGACCTGCGGCGACCGGAGCTACGGCGCGCGTCCCTTGCGCCGCGCCTTGCAGAAGTACATCGAGGACCCGCTCAGCGAGGCCCTGATCCAGGGGACCCTGCCGCGGCCGGCGGAGCTGGAAGTTTACCTCGGCGAGACAGGGCTCTTCGTGCGGCCCATCAACCAGGCCGAAGAACAGCTCGTCGGCGCAGGCGGCGATGCCCCGCCTCCCGGCACTCCGCTGTACACGTTTTGAAGATGGAATTGTGCGGCCGCGCCTGACGCTCCCGGCCGCAATAGGCCGGCTGCACAGCGGAAAGAGCCGTGCGAGCCTTGCGCGCAGCGCCGCCGGGCTGCCCTGCTATCCGCCCAGCCGGTTTCGAAGAATCTGATTCACCAGCGCCGGGTTGGCCTGGCCCCGCGTGGCCTTCATCACTTGTCCGACCAAGAAGCCCAGCACGGCTGTCTTGCCAGCCCGGTATTGCTCGGCTTGCTTCGGGTTGGCGGCGATGACTTCGTCCACGATCTTCTCGAGCGAAGCCGCATCGCTGATCTGCCGCAATCCCTCGCGCTCGATGATCTCCTCCGGACTGGCGCCGGATGCGAACATCTTGGCGAAGACCTCCTTGGCGATCTTGCCTGAAATCTCTCCCTTGCCGATCAGCGCCACCAGCCGCCCCAAATCCTCGGCCTTCACCGGCGCGTCCTCGATCTCCTTGCCCTCCGCTTTGAGCGCTCCCAGCAGCTCGCCCATCACCCAGTTGGCCGCTCCGCGTGCGTCTCCCGCGGCCACGGCCGCACGCTCGAAGTACTCGCTTAAGGCGCGCGTGCCGGTCAAGACCTCGGCATCGTATTCGCGGAGCCCGTACTGCTCGACAAACCGCCTGCGCTTTGCCCCGGGCAGTTCCGGCATTTCGCTCTTCACCCGCTCCAGCCAGCTCTCGCTGATCTTGAGCGGCATCAGATCGGGCTCGGGAAAATACCGGTAGTCGTGCGCGTGTTCTTTGGAGCGCATGCCCGCCGTCTCGCCGGCGTCGGGGTCGTACAGCCGCGTCTCCTGCGTGATTTCACCGCCGCTTTCGATCACCGCCGCCTGGCGCTCGATCTCGTAATCCAGCGCCATTTTCAGGAAGCGGAATGAGTTCAGGTTCTTGACCTCGACCTTCGTTCCGAACTTCTCCGCCCCGCGCCGCCGCACCGATACGTTGGCGTCGCAGCGCAGATGCCCCTTTTCCATGTCGCAACTGGAGACCTCCACAAACTGGAGCACCTGCCTCAGCTCGGTCAGATAGGCGTACGCTTCGTCGGAGCTGCGCAAGTCCGGCTCGCTCACGATTTCAATGAGCGGCGTGCCGCAGCGGTTCAAGTCGATGTACGAATACCGGTCGGAGTCCCGGAAGCCCTCATGCAGGCTCTTGCCGGCGTCGTCCTCGATGTGCACGCGGGTCACGCCCACGCGCTTCACCCGGCCGTTGACGCGGATCTCCACCCACCCATGCTCGGCCAGCGGCTCGTCGTATTGCGAAATCTGGTAGCCCTTGGGGAGGTCCGGATAGAAGTAATTCTTCCGCGCCAGCCGCGACACCGGCCGAATCCGGCAGTTCAGCGCCAGCGCCGCTTTCATCGCCATCTCCACCGCGCGGCGGTTCAGCACGGGCAGTGCGCCCGGCAATCCCAAACAGACGGGGCAGACGTTCGTATTCGGCGGCGCTCCGAAGCTGGTCGGACAGCCGCAAAAGATCTTGGTCCGGGTCGCCAGTTGGACATGCACCTCCAGGCCAATCACCGGCTCGTACTTCTCGAGCGCGCCGGAGGGCGCCAATCCGCTTGCAGAAGTGGACATCGGTACCATTATAGGACCCGCGCTCCGGCGGGCCCGGCGCGGCGCTATTGGAGGATGCCCTCGCTCGTCCGCGGCTCCAGCTTGATTTCGCCGAACGTCGCTTCGTACTGCTGGACGTTTTGCACGAGGAGGTTGGAGAGCGCTTTGGCCTGCTGCGGACTCAGGTAGATCCCTTGGAAATTCCGGATCTGCACGCTGTCGGGTCCGGTTTGGTTCACGGTCCCGAACACCAGAAAAAAGTCCCAGACGTTCAAGCGCACCTGGACGCTGTTGGCGTAAGCCTCCCGGTAGTCCGGAGTGACGGTCAACTGAATCTTCGGCTGCTGCGGATGGGATGGAGTCATGATCGCTCTCGCTCAGCTTCGTTTCTTTTCGCCGCTCTTGGCGCGGTCCATGTATTTCATCGTCTCCAAATCGAGCCGGATCACATCGCCGGTTTTCAAAAACTGCGGCACCATAATCTCCACGCCGTTTTCCAGCTTCGCCGTCTTCCAGGTGCTGTCCTGCTGCTGGTGCGCCGGGGGCGCCGTCTCCGCGATCCGGACTTCGATAACGTCGGGGAACTGCACGCTCACCGGCCGGCCTTCGATGAATTCCACCGCCACCCGCATCTCCGGTTGCAGAAAACTGGCCTGCTGCCCGATCACCGCCGCCGGAATCGAGACCTGCTCGAAGGTCTCCGGGTTCATGAAGTAACAGGCCTCGCCGTCGCTGTACAGAAAATCCATGGGCTGCTTTTCCACCGCCAGATCTTCCAGCTTCAAATCTGAGCGGAAACTGTGCTCCCACAGCGTTCCGGTGGCCAGGTTCTTCAGGCGCGCGTGCGTTGTGCCGCCCATCTTGCCCTGCCCGGGGTGATAGTCGGCGGCCATCACCTTGTAGATGTTTCCTTCGAAGCGGATCGCCATGCCGGCCCGCAGTTGGCTTGCTGTCACCATGTGCGCCTCCGGTTCAAACACAAGCATACAATGGTTCGAAGGGAGGTTTGTCACAGGTGACGGTTATGGGTTTGGACGTGGGCACCACGGGCATGAAGATCGGGGTGTACCGCGCGGAAGACGGCGTATTGAAGCTGGCTGGACAGTACTCGCAGAGCTACGAGGTCAACACGTACAACAACGGGCAGTTCAGCGATATCGAACCGGAGAAATGGCAGGCCGCTTTCACCGCGGGCTGCCGCCAGCTCGGCTCGCTGGCGGCTGAGGTCGACGCCATCGGCATCTCCGGCACCACGCCCGGCCTCACCGCCATGGACGAGACCGGCGCGCCGCTGTATCCGGCCATCCTTATGCTCGATCAGCGCTCCCGCGCCCAAGCCGCGGAAATCATCGAACGGATCGGTCTCCGCACCCTCCTGGAGGCCACCGGCAACATGCCCGTCGCCGGCGGGTGCTCGTTGGCCAGCATCCTCTGGCTCCGGGACCACCGCCCTGAGGTTTTCCAGAAAGCCGCCTGCTTCGGCCACAGCAATACCTTCATGGCGCGGTGGCTCACGGGGACCTTCGCCATCGATCCTTCCTCGGCTTCCCTGACCGCCCTCTACAACACCACCGCCAACGACCTCACCTGGAACGCCGAAATCGCTTCCGCGTTCGGCATTCGCCTCGAGCAGCTTCCCCGCCTGCTGCCCGCCTCCGAGTCGACCGGCCGCGTGCTGCCCGAACTCGCCCGCGAGCTGGGCCTGCGCAAACAGCCTCTGGTGGTCATCGGCGGCAACGACGCCGTGCTGGCCGCCTATTCCATCGGCATCCGCGAACCCGGGGATTTCGTCAACGTCAACGGCACCTGTGAAATCAGCATGGTTTGCCTCGACCGCTGCTACCCTTCCACCAAGTACAACATCCGCGCTCACGTCATCCCCGGGCGTTGGGTCACCCTCTACGTGATGAATGCCGAGGGCAAGGCCTTCGAGTGGTTCCACCGCGTCTTTTGCAGCGAAATGTCCGCGGAGTTGTTCTACCGGCACTTCCTTCCTCAGGCCGTAGAACAATGGCTGGACCGCGAAAGCACCGTCACCTATACCCCGTTCCTTATGGGCTCCCGCTACAGCCAGGCGCCGCTCAAAGCCGAGTTCCTGGGACTCACCCCCGAGACGACCCGCGAGGAGATGCTGGCCGCCCTGGTGCGCGGGTTGGCCGAATACCAGCGCGAACACCTCAAGGAGATCTCCCTCGTCCAGCCCATCAAGCCGGTCGTTCACGTCACCGGCGGCGCCGTCAACCCCTCTCTGATCCGCGCCAAGAAGAAATGGATGCTGGAGCGCGCCGAGTACGTTTTCGAGGAACAGTCTTCGATGAAGGGCGCCGCCCTGCTGGCCTACGAGCGGCTTCAAAAGAGCTGAAAAAAGAAATGGCGGGGACGACGGGGCTCGAACCCGCGACCTCCGACGTGACAGGCCGGCGTTCTAACCAACTGAACTACGTCCCCGCTCTGGGTGGGTTACAAACTCATCCTACCACGCGGAGCGCTCCCCGGCAACGATCACCGCTCGAGCGCTCCGCCGGGCGCTACATCTCCAGCTTGCCGTTGTAGACCATGTCCTTCAACTTGAACTTCTTCTTGAACTTCAAGTTGGGGACGTCCACGGCCACTTCCACTTCCTTGTCCTCCAGCGTGAACACATGCGCGCCGGGCTGCTTGCGCGGGAAGATCAAAAAGATGTTGGTTCCGCCCGGATCCTGCCCGATCTGCACATCGATGGGCGTGATGGGCTCCAGCTTTTCACAGTTCAAACGAGCTCCACCCTTCATCACTTCCGGCGTGAAGCCGCGTCCCGGAACCCCCGCCACACCGACGACGTAGAAGTTCTCCTCCCGCGTCAGCATCTTTACGGCGTCCTCGTGGGTCTCCGCTTCCTTCCCATAACGCGACACCACAATGGCCTGCTTGATGGGCAGAGCGGTATGCCAGCGGATGAAAACGTCTTTCATGGGCGCGAAGCTGGCGCCGCCCATGCCGCCCATCGCCGCGCCCCGTCCGCCGCCCATGCCGCCGCCCATTCCGCCTCCGCCGCCCATGCCGCCGCCTCCGCCGCCCTCATCCTGTGCTACGAAGGCCATGCCGCCGCCCGGGCCGACGCCTCCGCCGCCCATCCCGCCGCGTCCGCCTCCGCCTCCGCCACGTCCGCCCATGGGCATCGGAACGCTGACCTTGGCGGCCCACGGAGAAGACTCGAGCATCTTCTTCACTTCCTTCTCGGTCCAGTCCGTGAATTTCTTGGTTTGCCAGAAGTCCGCCGCCACCATGACGCTTGCCGCAAAAATGGCGGCCAAGGAAATTGCAAATACCTTTCTTTTCATTTTGGGAAACCTCCCCCTTCCTTGCTTCACAGAAGCATACGCCCTTGCCACGGCCGCTTGCAACTGCTTACTCCCTCCTCCCGGCCGTGCCTATTTGCTTCCCGCTCCGGAGCCTTTCTTCACGGCTCCTCTGGCGGGCATCGTTGCCGGCTCTCTCAAGAGATTCTCTAGAGTTGACCGGATGTTCTTCTCTCGATCCGCAAAAAACCCGTCATCTCCCAAATGCTGCCCCCGGATCATCCCCTTCCGGTCCACGAACACGATGATGGGAACATACAGCCTCAGCATCGGGGAGATCCCCAGATACTTCAGCACCGGGTCCCGCTCATCGTAGCCCACCGGGAACGTCACCCGCGTCCTCTGAACAAACTCCGGCACCAGCATGATCGCCATCGGATTGAACGCCACCGCCAGCGTCTGGAGTCCCCGCGGTCCATACTCCTTCTGGATCCGCTCCATCAACTGACAGGTGTCCGCGCAATGCGGGCAGTCCGTGGAGATGAACAACAGCGCCACCACCTTTCCCCGGTAGGAACTCAGCAGCAACTGTTGGCCGGTCGTGAGCTTCACCGCATATTCCGGAGACGGGCGCGGGACCGTAGCCGCCTCCGCCGGCAACCACAACAAGGCAAGAATCAAAAGACCAACCCATCCGGCACGCAGCAATTCATCCTCCTTCGATTAACAGTGTATCCCAGCCTCCCTTCGCCTCGTTCGGGCTAGAAACGAAGGTCACGCCTCCCATCCGGCTTTTCCGCCGCCAGCTTCTCGATCGTCCCGCGCAGATTCTTCTCCAGGTCTTTGGCAACAAACTCGCTGTCGCCAAGATAGATCCCCCGAAGCAAACCGGCCCGGTCGATGAATGCCAGAATCGGAACATAAACCGCGGCCGGCGGCCGCTCCAGAAACCGGAGCAGCGCCATGGGCGTGTCGTAGCCAACCGGGAACTTCGCTCCGCTGCGCTGGATGAATTGAGGCAGATCCTGACGCGCCCGCTGGTCAAAGGCCACCGCCAGCATCTGCACCCCCCGCGGGCCATATTCGTTTTGCAGCTTTTGCATCAGCCCGCAGGCCTCGCGGCAGTGCGGACAATCCGTATTCACGAACGCAAGCACGACCACTTTTCCGAGGTGCGCCGCCAGCGGGACCTTTGTTCCGTCGAGCAACTGCACCGCGTAGTCCGGCGCCCGCCGGGGAGTCTGCGCCGCCGCGCCCGCCGCCAGGATCCAGACCAGCACAATCGCCGTCCATTTGCTCTTCTTCATCGTGTGGCCTCTCCTCTCAGCCTACCGTTCCAGCGCCCGTTCCTCCTCCGGCCTGAGCCCCTCGACGCTTGACACCGCCGTGCCCGCCCGGCGCACAACAAAGCGCCCGTCGTCGCCGGCGCCCCGAATCTCGTCCTCGGAAGCCGCCCGCACGTCCGGCTTCTTCCACTTGCCCTCCAATACCTTCCGGTATAGGCCCAGAAACTCCCGCGCGGTCTGTTCACTGTCCCAGTCCACACAAAAGGCCAGCACCGCCCGGCGGTCCTTCTTATGCTCCAACACCCGGTAGACGCCGCCCCGCCACCGCGGGGCCACCGCCGCCGCTTCCGCCGCCCCCGCATACTGGCGCAGAAGAATCATCAGGTCAAGCTGACCCAGGGACCCTTCCGCCAGCGTGCGGTATTCACGGGCGGTCTTCAACGCCGGCAGCGCCGGCGAGGTGGGTTTCTCGCCCGCAAAATACGTCTCCGGGTGCAAAATGTGGCGCGTGCTCAACGGGGGCTTCTGGAACACCAGCGCAAAACCCTCCTGCCCGTACTTCTGAATCAACGCCTGCTGGAAAAGGATTCCCTTGGTATACGGAAACAGCAGGGTCTCTTGAATGTATAGCGGCGCGTTCTCAAAAACCGGAAATTGGCCCGCCGAGGCGCTCATCTCCCGCCCCATGTATTCAGCCAGCGCGGGCGAGCTTTTCAGCGATAAGTTCATCTGCTTGGCCATGCTCTCCGCCATGATCCACATGGCCTGCCCTTCCATCACCGCCAGCCGGGCCATGGCCCCGTCGTCGCTTTCCCGCCCCCGCCGGATGTACTTGTCCAAATTGAAATGCTGATCGGCCAGCGCGTGCGCCAGCTCGTGCGCCAAGGCCATCTGTTGCAGCGCCGTGTCCTGGGAATCCAGAATGTACAGCCGCTTCTTCCGGTAATCGTAAAAAGCCGCCGCCTGCTCGGTGAGCAGTTCCACGGTGGTCTTCTTCAAGTCGAACTCCGGCGGAACGAATCCGAACTTCTTGAGCGTCAGTTCCTCCGCCCTCAGCTCCTCCGGCTTCACCTCCTCGCGGATCCGGTCCTCCAGAAACTTCTTCACCTGCTCCCGGCCGATCAACTCGTGCTGGACCGGCTTCAGCGCTTTCAGCCCCGTGATCTCTTCCAGCGTCTGAAGGATCCGCCCGATGCTGGTAAACAGCGCGCTGTCGGCCGGGGCCGCGGGCAAAGCCTGAGCGGCGGCGGAGGCGGCCATCAGGGCGCTCAACAGGAGTACAACCAAGTGCCTTTTCATGCCGGTTAAAGCTCCAGGATATCCTATGTCCGTGGAGCCGCCCTTTGACCAGGAACCGGTCCGCATCCCGGTCACCGACGTCTTCGACCTGCACAGCGTGCCCGGCCGGGACCTCAAACCGGTGGTGGAAGAATATCTCCGCGAGGCTTACGCCTTGGGGTTCCGCTTCGTGCGCCTGATCCACGGCCGCGGCACAGGCGTGCGCCGCCAGATCGTCCGCGCCATTCTAGAACGCACGCCCTTTGTCGCCTCCTACGAAGATGCGCCGCCGGAGGCGGGCGGATGGGGCGCCACGGCCGTGGTATTTCGTCACCCCCCGGCCGAACGCTAAACAGGATGCGATGACCCCGCTGCCCGCATTGCTCCGGACGCTTGTCTTCACCCGCGGCCGCGCCGCACGCCCTGGGCCAGGTCACAGGCGCAACAAGTACGGCAGATAGGTGATGAGCAGAACCACCCCCAGCAAGATCAGAGTGTAAGGTGCGGTGGAGATCAGGATCCGCCCCAGGGGTTGCTTGAAGCGATAGGAACTCAGGAATAGATTGGCGCCGATGGGCGGAGTCAGGTAGCCCAGCTCGAGGTTCGCCAGGAAGATGATGCCCAAATGCACCGGATCGATGCCGTAGGCCTGCGCCGCCGGCGTGATCAGCGGGACCACCACCAGGATCGCCGAGTAGATGTCCATCAGCGCGCCCACGATCAACAAGAACCCGTTGAGCGCCAGCAGGAATAGCAGCGGCGAGTCGATGTGCGAACGGACCCATTGCATCGCCTGCATCGGAACCTCGGCGTAAACCAGGTAGTTGGTGAAGCCCAGCGCCGCCCCCAGGATGATGAGGAAGCCGCCCGAAAGCGTGGCGCACTCGACCGCAATGCGCGACAGGTCACCCCACGGCTTCAAGTCCTTGTAGACGAAACACTGCACCACGATGGCGTACAACACCGTCAGCGCCGCGGCCTCGACCAAAGTGGCGAAGCCGCCGAAGATTCCGGTCAGCACCACCACCGGGAGCAACAGCTCCCACTTGGCCTCCCAGAGGGCCGCGCCGGCCTCGCGGGCGTCGAAACGGGTGCGTTCCGCCCCGCTGCGCCAGCCCCGCCACGCGCCCCAGCCCGCCACCGCCGCCACCAGCAGGCAGCCCGGAAGCAGGCCCGCCAGAAAGAGCTTGTCAATCGGGGTCTGAGCGTAGATGCCGTATAGGATCACAGGCAGGCTGGGAGGAAACAGCAAGCCGATGGAGCCGGAAACCGTCACCAAACCGGTGGCGGTTCTCTCGGCGTACCGGGCCTTGAGCAGCATGGGCAGCAGCAGCCCGCCGATCGAAAGAATCGTCACCCCGGAAGCCCCGGTGAAGGGCGTGAAAAACGCCAGCAGCAGGCAGGTAACCACAGCCAGGCCGCCCGGCATCCAGCCCACCAGCGCCGTAAACACGCGCAGCAACCGCCGCGTGGCGCCTCCCTCGGAAAAGATGTAGCCGCCGAGGGTGAACAACGGGATGGCGGGCAGCATGGGCGAGGCGCTCAGGCGGTAGGTCTCGGCAGGCGCCGCCGCCGCCGGAACGCCGTTGACCCAGAACATCAGCAGGGCGATCCCGCCCAGCGCCGCAAACAGCGGCATGCCTAAGGCCGTGGCCGCCAGAATCACCAGGCCCAGCGGAAACGCCAAGGCGGGGTTCGGGCTCTCGCCCAAGGAGTGAATCACCCCCAGAGCCGCCCCTGCGATGAGCAAAGCGGCCAGCCGGCCGCGCCAGCCTGACGCCGCGCGCCAGATCATCCGCGCCGCAACCGCGGCGAAGCCGGCGGGCATGATCGCCATCGCCGTCCAGGTCGGAATCCTCCAGGCGAAGCTATCCGCCGTCTCCCGCTGCACCATCACCAGGCTCCAGCTTGCCGCCGCCAGGCACGCCGCCACGACGCTGCCGAGCGACATGGTGACCAGTTGAGCCGCCGCCTTGGCGCGCGGGGGTAGGAAGGTGGCGGTCGAGATCGCCAGCAGGCGGCCGGACCGCGCGGCCAAGGCTGCCCCTAAGAATGTGATCCACAGCGTCAGGTGCTGCACCAGCGGGATGGAGCCGGGAATTCCCGTGCCGGTGGTCTTCCGGGCCGCGATTTCGATCAGCGGCAGAGCGGACATCAGCGCCAGGGCGGCGATCGAGATGAGATTCTCCGCCCCGCGCAGCTTCTCGGCGATGAGCCGGCCCGCCATCAAGCCCCGCCCGCCTTCTTCTTCGCCCGGAACTCGTTGCGCAGGCGCACCACTTCGTCGAACAGGTCTTCGGGAATGACCCGCCCGCGGAGCTTGGGATAGGCGCTTTCAGCCTCTCTCTGCCACTCGGCGCGGGCCGCCGCGTCCAGCTTCACCACGTTAAGGCCGCGCTTCTGCATCTCCCCAACCGCGTCCTCGCCGAGCTTGCGGATCTCCGCACGGGCCTTCTCGCTTGCCGCCCGCGCCGCTCTCAGGAAATCCGCCCTCTGGTTCTCCGGGATCTTCTCCCATGCCTTGCGGCTGAGTACGGTGGCCCCGGAAAGCGGCGCCCATTTCAGGTCAATCATGTTCTTGGCCGCGCCGAAGGACTGATCGAGCAGGGCAAACAGCGGGGGCACGTCGAAGGCCTGGATCAGGTTGGTCTGAAGCGAGGGCAGCAGGTCCGTAATGGCCAGGGGCGCCACCTGCATGCCGAACTCGCGGTACAGCTTTTCACCCTCCGGATCGCCCGCGGAGGTGAACAGCTTCAGCTTGCGCAGCTCGGACGGCGTGCGCACCGGGGTCTTGGTGAAGAAATGCACCCAGCCGACGTCGCTCCAGTGCAGAGTAATGAACCCCCGCTTCTCAATGAGCGCCTCCAGCTTGGGCGCCACGCGGTCCCGCACATAATCGAACTCCTCGTAGGACTCGATCAGCATGGGGATTTGCAGGCAGGCCACGCCGGGCTCCAGGCGCGCCAGTCCCACGCCGGAAAGCCCCACGGCCTGGAGCTGCCCCAGGCGCGCCTTGAGCAGCATCGACTCTTCGTCCCCCAGCGTCCCGCCCGGATAGATCCGCATGGTGTACTTTCCACCCGAGATCTTCATCCAGTCCTCCCGGGTCCGCTGCAAGATTTGGTGCCAGGGGGAGCCTTCAGGGGCCACCGTGCCCACGTTGATCACAATGTTCTGGGCGCTTGCAGCCAAAGGCCACACGAGCAGCGCCCCGAGCAGGAACCTCTTCATTGGCCTTCTCCTCCTTCCGGCGGCGGCGGCAGGATGAACTCGTCGGCGTGTTCCAGCAGCCAGACGGCGCGCTCGCGGGCCGCGATGTTTTGGAGCCGCCCCGCTTCGTAGGCATCCGGGTCGACCGCCAGCGCCTGCTTCAGCAACGACTCAAAGGCCTGCCGGTCCTGCCGCGGAACGGCCGAAGCCTCGGCATAGGAGACGAACAGCCCGGCGCGCTTGCCCTGGCTCAGCTCCAGCGCCCGCCGGTAATGCTTTTCCATCTTGCCATAATCCGCCTGCCCCGGCTTCGCCGCCGCAAACACGATCGCGAACTCGTGGAGCGTCCCCTGCTGCCAGCTCTCGTCCAGCTCCAGGGCCCGTTCCAGCAGCGCTTCCACCTCCGGAAGACGCGCCAGCATCGCCGCATCATTCTTGGACACCGAGATCGCCAGGCCCAGCGAGGCCGCGCTCCAATAGAGGATCGGAACCTCAGAGCGCTTGCGGAACCCGGCGGCTGCGGCTTTGGGATCCGTTTCGAGCCGCTGGCCAATACCCGGATAGCCCACCTCGAGGGCCCGGACGCCGTAGCGGTGCGCCCGGAGGTAAAGACGCCGCGCCCGCGCGCGCAGCCGCCCCGCTGCTTCCAGGTCCGTGACGGCCAGCTCCTCGGCCGGCCGGTGGACGTAAAGATAGGCGTAAGACGTGAATCCCTCGCAGGCTGCCTGGAGAAGCCCCCTGTGCCGCGGCGACTCCGCCAGCAGGCTCTCGATGAGCTTTAACCCGAATGGCAGCGCATCTCCCACCAGTTGCAGGTCGTCGTCGCTGGCGTAGGTGGACCCGCCGGAGGCCAGCGCGTCGCCAACCCGGTTGACGGCAAAGCGCCGGATAGAGCAGCCCCACGCGCCCCACAATAGGGCCATCGAGCAGGTCAGCATCAACGCGAATCTTGCAGTCGCTTGGCAGGCTCGATAATCCATTCCCCGGCGGGACCGACGGCGCTTCATTTCAGACGTCGTGATCTGATCCAGCGAACACCATAGCACACCAGGCGCGGAGCCGGTAGTTTTATAAAAGAAATTTATACATGTATAAGCATATATGATGTACGTAACAGGACGAATTGGCGAAATCCGGGGGTGGGAAACGGGCCGTTCTGGGGTATATTGGAGTTAAAGAGACTAGAAAGGCATTTGAATGGCAAAGCAGTCACCCTCCCGGCAGCCGGCTTTAGAGCTTGCCAGAATTCTCTTGGTGGATGATGATCCCACCTCCCGCCTCACCCTGCAAACGGTTTTGAAGGCCGGCGGCTACCACGTGGAAGCAGCCGCCAGCGCCGCCGAGGCCATCGGCAAGCTCGAAGAGTCCGAATACGAGCTGGTTTTGACCGACCTGCACATGGAATCACCCGAGTCGGGCCTGAAAGTTTTGGCTCATGCCCGGCTGATGGAATACAAGCCCGCCACGGCGCTGATCACCACCTACCGGGACGCCCGCCAAACGCGGCGTAACAATAGCGGCACGGTGCTCATCGAGCCGGAAGACCTGCCCGAGCTATTGGGCCGGATCGCCGAACTGGTCAGCGAGCGGGCCACTCGGCGTGTGGAGCGCGGACTCCGGCACGCCATGGTGTAGATCTTCTCTCGGGTTGGCAGTGAATTGCGCCACACCGCGGCGCGCAGTTACGCCTTCTGAAGGTATTTGACCACCTTGGCCGCGAGTTCATCCGCCATTTCCGCGAAAGCCTCGTTCAGCGCCAGGGTGACAGCGGCGCGGACCTCTTCGGCATCAGCCCCGGAGATCGAGCTTGCGGACGTATGGGCAACCACCGGCGTGTGGGGCTCTGAGACTGCTGATGCCGGGGCCGCCTCGGCAGCCTCTACGGTGGGTGCCCCCTCGGACTTCTCCTCCACGGGCTGTGCCGCAACGGCGGCTCGTTGCTGGGTGGCGGCCTCGATCAGAGTCCGGACCGTCTGCAACAGCACGCTGGCCTCAAACGGTTTGCGCACGGTCGCATCCGCGCCGATCCGCGCAGCCTCGGCCTCATCCAGGGGCTCCAGGGCGCCGGCCGTAAGCACCACCTTGGCGTGGCGGTAGCGAGGCTGGCTCTTCACATAGCGGCAGATCTCGTAGCCGTCCTTGGAGGGCAGCAGGGCGTCAGCCAGAATCACGTCGGGGTCGACGTCGGCCAAGCGCAGCAGGGCGGTTTCCCCGTCGGTAACGGTGACCACTTCGTAGCCCTCGTCCCGGAGGATCAGCTCGCCCATTCGCTGAGCGTGGGGGCTGTCATCTGCCAATAAGATACGGCTCATGGAGTGGGCTTGGGCGGATTGGCGTCCGGCTTCTCGGTTTGTGGCTTCTGCCGGGCGTCGGGCAACTGTTCGAGCGCGCCGCTGTCCGGCAAGGTCGAAACGGTCACATCGGAACCGAGCGCAGTTCCCGCGGCCTCCCCAGGAACGCTGACCGGGATTGGAGGCCGGAGCAGCGAGTTGGCCGGGGCGCCGGACTTGGCCGCCATCGAGACATCGGGGCCTTTGCGGAAGATGCCCCAGAAGTGGCTCATCAGGCCGGGCTTCTGCCGGTTGGCCAGCTCATACTTCATGCGGTTCAAGGCCACCGGATCCGGATCCGGGATGGGCTGCTCCAGCGCGGCCAGTTTCTTGCGGGCGTCCTCAACATAGGGGCTCAGCGGGTAGTATTGGACGATCTTGCTATAGGCGGCGGCGGCGCGGGAATTGAACCGGGGGCCGAGCTTGGAGTAGGACTCGCCAAGCTTCCAGAGCGACTCATCGGCTTTGCTGTACAGGGGGTAGTGGTCCGTCAGGCCTTGCAGGCGGTTGGCCGCAGCCACGTAGGATCCCTTCGTGAAGTAGAAGTTGCCGGCGCGGTACTCATGCTCGGCGAGCACCTCCTGGATGTTGCGGAGCAGTTGCTCAACCTGCGGCGCGAACTTGCTGTTGGGGAACTGGGTCAGCACCGCGCGGCATTCCTCGTCGGCCTTCATCGCCTGTTCCGGATCGCGGTCCGGCTTCTCCATCTGCCGGTAGCGCATCATGCAGATCTTCTGCTGCGCTTCGGCGGCTTCTTCGAGCATGGGGTAGAACAGAATGAAATCCTTGTACTCGGCTTCGGCGTTGGCATAGCCGGAAGCGCCTCCCTGCCGGAACCAGCTATCGGCCAAGGCGAGCTTGGCCTTCGCCAAAAACTCGCTGGACTCGTAGGTGCTGATCAGGGTCTGCAAGGTCAGGCGGGCCACGTCGTAGCGGCCCTTCTCGATGTCCCGGATGGCCTTGTCAAACAGGATCTTGTCGGGCTGCATCGTGTCCTTGGTGATGGGGTTCTCGTACTTCTTGCGGCGGAAGCCGCAGGAGGTGAGCAAGCCCGCCAGGACGATTCCCGCCAGAACCGTTGCCCAGAATCTGTTGATTTGCCGCATAGGCTTCTCCAATAAGGCCGCCTCAGGTGCGCAGCGCCAGCGCGTTGGCCGCAATCTGCTGCATGCGGGCCACCGTCGCCGCCGGATCCGGGTTGCAGAAGACGGTTGCTCCAGCGACCACCCAGTCCACGCCCGCCCGGACGACCTCGGCGAGGTTTTCCTCGGTGACGCCTCCATCGATCTCGATGGGGAACTTCAAGCCCAACTCTTCCCTCCGCGACGCTAGAGACCGGACCTTGTCCAAAGCCCTGGGGATCATCTTCTGGCCTCCCAAGCCGGGGTTCACGCTCATCAACAGCACGAAATCGGCTGTTCCCAGGACCTCTTCCAACATTGTAATCGGCGTGGACGGGTTCAGGACAACTCCCGCCAGCGCGCCCTCGCTCTGAATCAGGCGCAACGCCCGGTCCAGGTGGGGGCAAGCCTCCTGATGCACGGAGATCTGATCCGCTCCGGCCTCGACGAAAGCCGCGATGAAGGGCTCCGGGTTCGTCATCATGAGGTGCACGTCGAGGGTCATGCGGGTGACTTTGCGGATGCATTTCACCACGGGCGGCCCGATGGTCAGATTTGGGACGAAGTGGCCGTCCATGACGTCAACGTGCAGCATGGAGGCGCCGCCCTGCTCCACTTTGGCGATCTCTTCGGCCAGGCGCGCGAAGTCCGCCGAGAGGATGGATGGAACAATTTGAGCCATGCCGATGAAGCTAAGTCGATCCTATCACAGCCGCAAAGAAGCCGTCGCCGGGATCGAAGCCGGGCAGACGCTTGGCCCAGAAGGCGGGCGGGCCGCCGAGAACCTCCTCGACCACGGCTTCGTTCTCTTCCGGCTCCAGCGAGCAGGTCGAGTAGACCAGACGCCCGCCGGGCGCCAGCAGTTTCAGTGCATGGGACAGGAGCCGGACCTGCTTCTTATGCAGCCGCGGCAAGTCCTCCGGCTTCAGCCGCCACTTGATTTCCGGGTTGCGGTCCAGGGTGCCGGTCCCCGAGCAGGGAGCGTCGACCAGGATCCGGTCGAATGGTTTGCGGAAAGGCAGCGTGCGTGTTCCGTCGAGGACCACCAGCGGGCAGCCAAGCGTTTTCAAGCCCGCCAGGCGGCGCGGGTGCACATCCGCCGCCACCACCCAGGCGCCGCTTTCCATCGCCTGCGCGGTCTTGTTGCCCGGCGCGGCGCACAGGTCGAGCACGCGAAGCCCCGGCTTCAGATCCAGCAACGGCACGATCGACTGCGCGCCGAGGTCTTGAATCCGCGCCCCGGCCGGGGTAATCCTTACGGAAGTTTGGGGCGGTTCAAGGAAGGCCCGGGCCATGCGCTCAGCGGCCTCCCGCCCGTAGTGCCTCTCCCAGCGCTCCAGCATCCAGGCGGGCAGGCAGAGTTCGGTGGCCCGGTCCGGCCATGTGACCGGCTGGGGCGCTTTGCGCAGCACGGCGTTGACCAGCCCGGCGGCCGAGCGTTTCCGGCTCCGCTTGACCAGCTCGACGCTCTCGCTGACGGCGGCGTGAGGCGGCACGCGGTCCAGGTGGTGGAGCTGGTAGAGGCCCATGCGCAGCGCGATGCGGACTTCCGGGTCGAGGCGCGAGGCCGAGCGGCCGCTGAGTTTCTCGATGCGCCAGTCGAGCTGCGGCTGGCGGCGCAGGCAGCCCAGGGTGACTTCGTAAGCGAGGGCGGCGTCGGCCGGGCTCAGACCCGCCGTGCGCGCGTGCAGCAGATCGGCGGCGAATCCGCCCCGCTCAACCAGCAGCAGGATTTCGAAAGCGGTCCTTCGGGCCGGAGACATCGAGCTCCCATTATGCGCAAGGACCGCTGCCGAAGTCTCCTTGGGACGCCGGCGCGGGGCGCATCGGCCCGTCTCTTGAACAACCCCCTTCCGCAGTGGAGCAAGCCGCCAGGCTTGCCACGCCGGCAGTCCTGCCGTTGGTTGACGATCCTCTGATCCCATGTCGCCCTGTTTCATGCCCGGTTGTGCGCCCGGCTCATGAGCTGCTCACTCGAAAACCGCCGCCAGCCTGGTCAGCACTTCGTCCATGATGTGGTCGGGGATGCGTTCCAGTTTCTTGCCGCCGCGGGCGCGGAGATCGAAAGCACGGGGTTGATCGCAGCGGACGACGCCGGTGGTTTGAGTTCCTGCGCCCGATAGCGGCACGGCGAAGTCGGCGGGATCGAGCCCGGCCAGCCAGATCTCACCGCGCTTCATCATATGAGCTCGCCGCCCACGGCCTCGCCGCGGAGCCACTCACGGTCTTCTTGATTGCGAGACGACTTGGGATTGCATTGAGCGAGCAGTTCATCCAGTGTGTGCGGGGCCGCCTCTGCGGCTCCACGATCAGCCGCCCGCTTTTCACCGCGATGCCGACCTTCATCCCTGGCCGCAGGCCCAGGAGGTGGAGCAGGGCGGGCGGAGAGATGGCACGCTCTAAGGAGCGCTAGCTTCAAGACGCAGATTGACAGGTTGATACGGCGCCTGCCGCCGGCCCGATGGTAACGCATATGTTACCATTATGAGGTGCCGGAAATCGAAATTCAGGAGTTCCTGGATGCTTCCGGCCGGTCGCCGTTTGAGCGCTGGTTCGAGGGCTTGAACCCAGCCGCGGCGGCGCGGGTGACGGTGGCGCTCACTCGTCTCGGCCAGGGGAACTTCTCGAATGTCAAAGGCGTGGGCGGCGGGGTATACGAGCTCAAGATTGATTTCGGCCCAGGGTATCGGGTGTATTTCGGCAAGGACGGCGAGCGAATCGTGATCCTGCTGGCCGGAAGTTCGAAGAAGCGGCAGAGTGGCGCTATCGCCGCCGCGCAGGCGGCGTGGGCCGAGTACAAACGCCGCAAGAGCGGCAAGGAGTAATCCCATGGCACTGACCAAGGCGTTTCGGGAAACGGTTTACGAGCGTGCTCAGCGGGATGCCGGGTTCCGCAAGGCGCTGCTGACGGAAGCGATGAACGCCTATCTGGGCGGCGACGAGGCGACGGGCAAGGCGGTTCTGCGCGACGTGATCAACGCTACGATCGGCTTCGAGCGGCTGGCCGAAGAGCTTAAGAAGCCCAGCAAGAGCCTGCACCGCATGCTGAGCCCCAGGGGCAACCCGAGCACGGGCAACTTCTTTGCGATCCTCCGGGTGCTCCAGAAGCGAGTTGGCGTGAGGCTGACGGTGAAGGCGGCCTGAGGGCGGGTTGTCAATCGCCTCAACCGTGGCCAACCAAGCTTGGTAACTCAGTGGCTCGAAGCAGGGCTATGCCCATTCGGTGAGCCGCCAATCCCGAAATCTCCTACGGCGCTTGCACCTCCCGGAAAAACTGGACCGGCCCCAACAGCCCGCTCGGAAGCAAAGGCGAGCCGGCATTGTAGAACTGCTGCGAGGTGAAGGTGTACTTGCGGGTCACCCCCGGCTGCTGGTCGCCGATGATGCGGTTGACCCACAAATTGACGACCTTCACTTCCAGACGGTTCGCGCCGGGCTTGAGGGCGTCGGTGACGTCCACGCGGAATGGCGGCTTCCAGACAATGCCGAGTGGCTTGCCGTTCAGCGTGACCTCAGCAAGGTTCTTCACTCCACCCAAGTCCAGCCACAACCGGGCCCCACGCTGGAACCACTCCTTGGGCGCTTGAATCGTCTTGGTGTAGGTCCCCGTGCCCGAGAAGTACTTCACGCCGGGATCGGAGTGCTCGCTCCAGGAGATGAGCTTCTCGAGGCGAACTTGAGGCGGCGCGCCGCGGTCCGGCTGAAAGGCGACGTCCCAGGGGCCGTCCAAACCGGCGAGCGTCTCCAGCTTCCGTGCGGGCAAGCTGCGGGAGGCCGGGCCGGCGCGGCGGAAAACGACAAACACGGCGTCATTCGGTTCCAGCTCCAGCTTCACGATGGTGCGGCCGCTTTCGGTGCGGTAGGCGGCAGGCTCAATCAAGCCTGTGTCCGGATGCCAAATCTCGGCGGCCCTTCCTTGCACCCGGAAGCTGGCCTCGACCGATTCGGCGCGGTTCTGGCGGTTGTTGACCCAGTAGATCTCACCGCCGGGCATGGTGCGATGAACGTAAAGGAGGTAGGTGTCCGGATTCGGCTTGCTGTAAGTGAAGTCCGGTTCGACCTTCAACGCCGCCAAAGCCTGCGCCGCGCTCCAGCCGGCGAAGACACGGCCCTTCCCAAAGGCGCGCTCGCCCTCGGCGGCGCCCCACATCTGATCAACGATGGCCTTGAACTCGGCCTGGTCGTCGCTGAGGCTGGGGCTGTCGGTCGGCTTGGGCCCCGCCACGCTGGCCCCGGCGTTCACCAGGTCCCGGATCTTACGCAAAACGGCCAGAGGCATCTTGCGGGCGTTGGCGTCGAGAACCAGCAGCCGGTAGTTCATGCCGCTGGGTGTCGTCAGACGCCCGCCGGAAACCGAGAGCCGGTTCAGGATGACGTCGGAGCTAGCGAAATCGTAGCCGAAGCCCTGTGGGACGGGAGGGGGCTGGCTGCCGAACAGCGCCGTAATATTACTGTCCTCGCCGTAGTAATACAGGACATCCGCCACAAACCGCCCCTGTTGGAGCATGTAACAACTACGGGACAAGTAAGTCAGCCAGGGCTTGGCATATTCCGCCCACGTCTCCAGCCGCGTGAACCACTGGCCGTACGGCCCCAGGCTGAGGCCGGGCATCTTTTCAGTAACCGGCTGATGGACGGAGGTATGGATCACGAAGCGATTCAAACCGTTGGCTAGCGCCGCATCGGCGGTGGGCTTCAGGGTCTCCGGGGAGAAGCTGTAGGCGCCGCTGCCCGCCGTCAGCGATTCGGCAGCCACCAGGTTTTGGCCGTAGATATGCGCCACGGAGGCCGACTCGCGAATGTCGGCGTTGTAGCTGGCCAATTCGACCGACGGTCCGCCGCGTCCGGTCCAGATGGCGCTCATCGGAATGGCGGCGGTGCGCTTGACGTCCATGCCGTCGGCGATGAAGGCCCGGCCGCTTTCGTGAGACTCGGTGTAACGGGCCATGCCGCGCTGGCGCAGGATTGCGGTGAGCTGGTCGTAGTGATACTCCGCGGTCAGCTCCGCGATGGTCTTGCGGAAGTCCCAGAGGAACCGTTCGCTGGCCTGGGCGCTGTCCACGACGCGGCCCGCCAGCACGGGCAGCCAGGGACGCATATCATAGCCGCGGCGCTTCTGGAACTCGGCCATCATCTCGTCGGTCCAGTTCTGCACCCCGGCTTCCCAGCTATCGGTAATCACGTAGCCGAGGCCGCGCTTGCCCATCAGGTTGCCCAGGGTTTCCTGATACAGGCCGAGATAGTGATCGAAGTAGGCGCGGACATGTTTCGCGCTCAGCTTGTCGACTTCGAGGCCGGTCGCCTCGGGCGAAGCCGGATGGTTCATTCGGCCGGTGAGCGAGTAGCCCAAACGGAGGACGATCCAGCGGCCCGGCGGCGGGGTCCAATCCAACGAACCGTCGGGGCGCATGCGGGAAGTGAGATCCACAACATCAGCGCGGGCGACGACCGCCGTCTTGTCCGCTTCGGGCGTCTCCATAGCGTACAAGTTGGCTGCCGAGGAGAATCCGGCCTTGTCCTGGAAGCGGTTCACCACGGCGGAGGAGTGCAGCACCAGCTCCGCGATCTGCGTGCCCGCCGCACCAGCTTGCGCGCCGCGGCCTGCGCCGGCGGGAGGCGCCATGCTTCCGAAACCGCCTCCGGCCCGGGCGGGCGCCGGTTCCGGCGTACGGAAGCTGACCCGGAAAAACCGCCCGGTCGCCGGCGGGAAGCTGATCGTCCGCGCTCCGCCGGCCACCACAGCCACCGTGCGGAACGAAGCGCCGTCATTGCTGACTTCGAGTTCCGGACCCGTGACGGCGCCGCCGCGACCGCCACCCATGCCCCGGCCCGCGCCGCCGCCGGTCACCAGCGTCAAGCCCCGGAAGGTTTGCGGCGCGTCAAACTCGAATTGAATCCACGCCTTCTCTCCGGCCGGGGCGGCAGGCAACAAGGCCGATTGAACCAGATCCCCGTCGGTGAGCGCCGAAAGGGCGAAGGAACCGCCGCTGGAGGTGACCTTCGGCCGCAGCTCGGCCATGGATCGTTCCGCGGCCGGGGCGCGGAAGGCGACAACCGCCACATCCGCATAGAAGTCCGGCGGCGGTGGGGCGCCGCCACTTCCTGGGCCGGCAGGGATGTTCTGGTAGGTTCCCGGAACGGCAGGCGGCTTCGGCAACGTGCCTGAGAACGGCCGGCCGCCCTCCACCACGGTTTCGCTCCAGACGTACTTTTTCATCGCCTGCTCGGGCTTGACCCAGGGGCCGCCGCTCTCGCTCCAGCCAGGCGAGCCCGCAATCGCCATTTCCAGGCCGAGCTGATCGGCCAGCGTTGCGGCGTAACGGAAGGCGTCGCGCCATTCGGGCGTCATGTAGACCAGGCGCTTATCGACAATCTGAGGCGTATTCAACGCGGCATCGAAGTTCTGAAAACCGGCGATGCCGACGCGCTTCATCCACTCCAAGTCCAGCTTGATGCCTTCCTTGGTGATGTTGCCGTTCATCCAGTGCCACCAGACGCGCGGTTTGGCGCTGTCGGGAGGATTCTTGAAGTTTTGTTCCAGCGGATCCGTCTGGGGTTGCGCCGCTAACAGGATGGCTGCGAGAGCACCCGCCGCGAGCACAGTCCCAAAAGCACGATAGTTCGTTTTCGCTCTGCGCACAGTTCCACCTCCTGAATCTATGCACTGAGGAATGCGGGCCCCCGCGTTGTTCGCATCCTCGGGCAGCGAAGACTATATCACAGCCATGAGGCGATGGAAAGAGCCCAGCGGCATGGCCGATTCAGGACCATGGCGTCGTCCGACGACATGCGGCACTGGATCAAGGTTCAGGGACCGCCAGCGGGCGTTTCTCCGATAATGGTCGTTTGGAACTGGAAAAGAAGCTGCTGCACAAAGCTGGGGAGGCTATCGAGCGCTTCCGCATGATCCGGAAGGGGGACCGGGTGGCGGTGGCGCTGAGCGGGGGCAAGGATTCACTGACGCTGCTGGAGCTGCTGCTGAAACTGCAACGGCGTGCGCCGGTGCCGTTCACGGTCTGCGCGTTCACGATCGAGCAAGGCAAATTCCTGCGCCCCATCGAGCCGCTAGCGGAATACTTGAAAAACAAAGGCGTCGAGTGGACCTACTTCCACGACAAGCCGTCGGTGCGCCTGATTCAGGAGCAGCCCGCCCACGGCTGCGACCTGTGCAGCCGCTACCGCCGCCGCGCGGTCTATGAGGTGGCGCGGGGATTGGGCGCCAATGTCATCGCCTTCGGCCACACGGCGGACGACTTCTGCGAAGCGCTCTTGCGCAACGCGCTCTTCACCGGGAGGATCAGCGCCCTGCCGCCGGTGGCTTGGTCTCGCGACCGGGAGTTCCGGCTGATCCGTCCCCTGGTCTACATCTTTGAGTCCCAGACCGCGGAGTATGTGCGGCGGCTGGGCGCGCCGCTTGTGCCTTGCGGCTGCTCACAGAAGACGGGCACGGTGCGCCGTGAGCTCCGGGGTTTGCTGGAGCAGCTCGAGGCCAATCACCCGCGCCTGAAGGAGACGCTGCTGGCGGCGATGGGCAAGCTGGAGCTGGGCCGCTTGCTCGACCCGCGCCACGCGGAAGCGTAGCTCAAGCGCGGCAGGAGGATGCCTCGATGGAGCCATTTCGCGCGGCGCAATATCCGCCTCAGGTCTAAGTGGTGCGGCGCATTCACTTTTGATTACGCTGTTGGCGGAGGATTCGTTTTTCATGGAGCTTACGCGACGCCAGTTCCTTGCCGCTGCCGCTACCGCCGCCCTGGCCGCGCCCACACGTAGGCCCAACATCGTTTTGATCGTCGCCGACGATCTGGGCTACGGCGAACTGGGCTGCCAGGGCAATCCGGAGATCGCCACCCCGCACATCGATTCCATCGCGCGCAACGGCGTGCGCTTCACGCAGGGTTACGTGACGGCGCCGGTCTGTTGCCCGTCCCGCGCCGGGTTCATGACCGGCCGCTACCAGACCCGTTTCGGTCACGAGTTCAACCTCATCGGCCAGGAGAACCTGAAGCCGGACGTGGGGCTTCCCTTGGACGAGATGACCCTTGGCGATTGTCTGAAGCGGGCCGGGTACGCCACGGGCTTGATCGGCAAGTGGCACTTGGGAGGCAGCAGCCGCTATCATCCGCTCCGCCGCGGCTTCGACGAGTTTTTTGGTTTTCTCCACGAGGGGCACTTCTATGCCCAGCCTCCTTACCGCGGACTGATCACCCGCCTGCGGGTCAACGAGCCGCCGTACGACGACGCCAACCCGATCCTTCGGGGGGAAGAACCGGTGGAAGAAAAAGAATACTTGACAGACGCCTTCACCCGCGAGGCGGTGGCTTTCATCGACCGCCACCAGGATCATCCTTTCTTCCTCTACCTGGCCTACAACGCCGTCCACAGCCCGATGCAAGCCAAGGTCGCCGACGTGCGCCGCTTTCAGGACTCCATTCACGACGAGCAGCGGCGCGTGTTCGCCGGGATGCTGGCGCCGCTGGATGCGGGCGTCGGCGCGGTGCTGGACCGTCTGCGCAAGCACAACCTCGACAGGGACACGCTCGTCATCTTCCTCAGCGACAACGGCGGACCGACGGCGGAGTTGACCAGTTCCAACAAGCCCCTCCGCGGCGGGAAAGGCCAGTTATGGGAGGGCGGCATCCGGGTGCCGTTCCTGGCTCAGTGGCCCGGGACGATTCCGGCCGGCCGGGTGATCGAGCATCCGGTGTGCGCGACAGACGTATTTCCGACGGCGGCGGCCGCCGCAGGCGCGCGGCTCCCCGGCAAACCTCTGGACGGCGTCAACTTGTTGCCGCTTCTCACCGGCCAAAGCGCGAAATTGCCCCGCGAGAGCCTGTACTGGCGTTACGGCATGAATGTGGCGCTGCGCAGAGGCGAGTGGAAGATTGTCCGCCAGCGCGAGCCGGGCAATGAGAATCCCTCGTTCAGCCTTTTCAACCTGGCCGAGGACGTTGGCGAGACCAGGAACCTGGCGGCTGCCAAGCCGGAGCTGTTGCGGTCTCTCGAAGCCGAGCTGCGCGGTCTAAACACGCAGATGAAGAAGCCGTTGTGGGGCCAGAGCGCGGTTTGGGGTTGACCGCGGCGGGCGTACCGTTTTTGAACGGCTGCGGATTTGCCGCCGCCTGATGGACAGTTTGACGCGTAGAGGCGAGGAAGATATAGTCGAAATGCTCCAGACCTTAAGGAAGTCCGCGGCCGGAGCACGGATTTGGCCCCCTCGGCCAAGAACTTGCGAGGAGCGTCTTATGAAATCACTTATCCTGGGTGCTTTCTTCGTCGTTCTTTTCCTTCACGGCGCCTCTGTTGCCCAGATGGAAGGCAAGGAAGCCGCCCGGAACGACGACGTTGTTTTCCGTCAGATCGACGAGCATACGTGGGTGGGCACAGGCCACAGGATGGCCAACGAGAGCCTCTATTTGGCGGAAGGAACGAGCAGAGCTGTTTTGATTGACGCCGGGACGAGCATTGCGGACCTGGACAAGATCGTAGCGTCGATTACCAAGAAGCCCGTCCTGCTGGTCGCGACTCATGCTCACCCGGATCACACCGGATCGGCCATAAACTACTTTCCGGAGCTCTACATCAATCCGGCTGACGCTGCCTCGCCCTTTTTGGCGAATTACAAAGGCAAGATCTTGCCATTGAAAGATGGCCAAGTGATCGATTTGGGCGGCAGGTCGCTGGAGGTTGTCTTCACTCCGGGCCATACTCCTGGCTCAACCACCTTCATTGACAGGAACGCAGGCTACGGATTCAGCGGGGATTCGTTCGGTTCCGGCAATTTGCTGGTCTTCGGTTCCTTCTCCATGCTCATCGAAGCTTGCCAGAAAGCGAGCGCGTACATGGAGAAGTATGGGATCAAGTACTTCTATCCGGGGCACTATAACGGGAGAAACCTGGAGACGAAGCAAAGGGTGGATGATTTGCTGGCCCTGAGCCGGGATATCCTGTCCGGGAAGATCAAAGGAGAAGCAAGTTCGAGGGGCATGATGGGGATGAACCTAGTGGTTTCCGCCCGCGGCGTGCGAATCAACTATAGCGAGAACGCTCTTCGTTGAAGCAGCCTGGCAATAGGCGGAGCTGCGGAAGACGGGAGCTCCGGAATCAATTAGGGCGCGGGCTGGAAGACATACGGTACCCGTAGGAAACTGCTCCTGTTGGCCAGTGGAGCCTATTGGCCCGAGCCCTCGGCCGCAGGGCTGATCCAGGGTTGTTCTTACAGGTTGGTTGGGTTTTCTGAGCTGTTTTGGCTGCTTTTCGGCTCCTTGCTCGACTGCTTGCTGGTTTTGGTTGCCTCTTTTTTTCTTTAAGTTAGGAGGCCTCCTCCCGCCTGCTCACCCCCGGCGGCCGGCTTCAGGGACCGGAGCTCACCCCCATCCGGTGAGGGCAGTGGCTGTGGGCGTCGGCGCCGTGGCCCGGGACTTGCGCCGT
>Ga0078972_1002252_pt1 | contig 65065 bp, 57 predicted proteins | sample YelNatPaOPGAMG01_FD_67568 | JGI IMG/M metagenome (GOLD analysis project Ga0078972, IMG submission 67568) | Hot spring thermophilic microbial communities from Obsidian Pool, Yellowstone National Park, USA - OP-RAMG-01 (SPADES assembly) (version 2) | ecosystem: Environmental > Aquatic > Thermal...
GCAGGCGCAGCAGGCAGTAGACGGCCAGGGACGCCGTGAGCCCCAGCAGGGCGTACATGCGCGTCTCTTGGCTGTATTGCACGTGAAAGGGCGAGACGGCCAGGATGAGCGCCGCCGTGAGGCCGAGGCTCCGCCCACCCAGCCGCTTGCCCAACAGGTAGATGACCGGGATGGTGAGGGTGCTGCACAGGGCCGAAAGGAGGCGCACCGTGGCCTCGCCATCGCCCAGGCCCATCCACAGGTGCAGCAGGAGGTAATAGAGCGGCGGGTGCTGGTCGACCTTGACGATCCAGCCCAGGGCGGCGCCCACCGGCTGCGTCCCCAGCCAGATGCTGAATGCCTCATCGAGCCAGAGGGGCTTGGCGCCCCCACGGTAGACGCGCAGCGCCAGGCCCAGGAGCGTCAGAGCGAGCAGGAGGAGCCTGTAGCGGTTCTTGCGGATGGACTCCCACACCATGGACAAAACAGCCCCCATTCCGGATGCAGAACAAGACGGTGCGATAATACACCGGAATGAGGGTTTGCTCAAACCGCAAAACTGTCGTCGGCGTCCATTTCGTTCATCTCGCCGGTCACGGTAAAGATCGTGCGCTCGCAGATATTGGTCACCCGGTCAGCGGCCCGCTCCAGGTTGTGCGCCACCCACAAGAGGTGCGTGGCGCGATCGGTGGTGAGGGGGTCAGCCACGATATGGACCAGCAGATCCCTGTAGACCCGGTCGTACAGGGCATCGACCGCGTCATCCTCGGCAGGGATAGCGCGAGCCGCCGCTACATCGCGCTCGATAAAGGCCTGGAGGGCGCGCTGCAGCATATCGGTGGCCCTGTCGGCCATGCGCGGGATATCGACCAGGGGCTTGAGGGGCGGCTGGTTACCCATCATCAGGTTGATGCGCGAGATGCCCTTGCCGTAATCGGCGATGCGCTCCAATTCGGTGGCGATCTCCAGGATCGCAGCCAGAATGCGCAGATCGCCGGCCATGGGCTGCTGGGTGGCGATAGCCGCCAGGCAGTCCGCCTCCAGAGCGAAACGCTTCTCGTTGATGGCGCGGTCGCCGGCGATCAGCTGCCGCGCTGCCGCCAGGTCGCGTCTGTGCAGCGCTTCCACGGAATCCTTGACGGCCTTGGCTGCCATGCTGCCCAGGATGAGCAACTCGTCCTGCAGACGCTGCAGCTCACGTTCCATCACATCGCGTGGCATGGCTAGTCTCCTTGTTGATGATCAGGCCAGTTGGCCAAAAACTGGAGCACCTGCGCGCGCATCGCATCGCGCACCTGCCGAAAGGCCTGCAGCCGCTCCTCCGGCGTGCCCGTAGCCTGCGCCGGATCTGGAAAGCCCACGTGCCGGGTGGGCCCGTGGCCCGGCCAGAAGGGGCAATTCTCGGCGGCCCCGGCGCATAGCGTCAGCACCACAGCGAAGGTCTGCCCCTCGTATTCCGCGAGGGGCTTGGAGCGCTGGGCGGCGATATCGATGCCGATCTCAGCCATGACCTGCACCGCCAGCGGATGCACGGCTCCTGTGGGCTGCGTACCGGCAGAAAAGGCCTGCCAGCGCCCGGCGAGAAAGTGGTTCACCAGACCTTCGGCCATCTGACTGCGCGCCGAATTGCCGGTGCAGAGGAATAGAACCTGTCTGGCCATCAACCGAACCTCCCGGTGATATAGTCTTCGGTGCTCTTGTGGCGTGGCCTGGTGAACACCTGCCGGGTGGGGCCATATTCGATCAACGCACCCGCCCGGTCCTCCCCCATCATCAGGAAGGCGGTGTTGTCGGATACGCGGGCCGCCTGCTGCATATTGTGCGTCACGATGACGATCGTATAGTCTCTTTTCAGCGCCTGCATCAGCTCCTCGATGCGCAGGGTCGCGATGGGGTCCAACGCCGAGCAGGGCTCGTCCATCAGGATGACCTCGGGCTCGACGGCCAGGGCGCGGGCGATACACAGCCGCTGCTGCTGCCCGCCCGAGAGGGCCGTGCCGGGCTCACGCAGTTTGTCTTTCACTTCGTCCCACAGTACGGCCTGCATCAGCGCACGCGCGACGCGCTCATCCAGGTCCGGAATCTGGCCCCAGTGGCTCAAGCGTAGCCCGGCGACCACATTCTCGGCGATTGACATGGTCGGGAAAGGGTTGGGCTTTTGGAAGACCATTCCTACCCGCCGCCGCAACCGGACGGGGTCCTGCCCGGGCGCATAGATGTCCTCGCCATCCAACAGCACCTGCCCGGTGCACCAGGCCCCCCTTACCTCTTCGTGCATCCGGTTCAGGCAACGCAGCAGGGTCGACTTGCCGGAGCCGGAGGGCCCAATGATGGCCGTAATCTTGTTGGGCTCGATGGGAAGGCTGACGTCGCGGACGGCCACAAAGCTTCCAAACCCCGCCCTCAGGTTGGCAATGGCCATGGCTTTGCCCGCCGCGGCCAGCATAGCGGGCGCCGCCCCGGCCACAGGCGGCTTCAGCTGTGCATTCTTGCTCATGCTCTATGCCTCTTCCATTCTCATCTCGACGGGCGCTGTCGCCGGCCGAGATATCTCACCACTGCACTGGTCACCAGAACAAACGCTGCCAACACCAAGGCCGCTCCCCAGGCCTGGCTGCGCCAGTCATCGTAGGGAGAGATGGCATAAACAAAGAGGGTCTGCGGCAGGGTGGCGATCGGTTGGTTGATCGCCGTGCTCAAGTAGGGGTTGCCAAAGGCGGTGAACAGAAGCGGCGCCGTTTCGCCGGCGACCCGGGCGATGGCCAGCACGATGCCGGTTGCCACGCCGCTGGCGGCCGCCGGCAGGACGACGCTGATAATGACCCGCCAGCGAGGCAAGCCCAGCGCCAGGGCCCCTTCGCGCAGAATGTCGGGTACCATGCGCATCATCTCCTCCGTGGTGCGCGTGATGGCCGGCAGCATCATCACAGCCAGGGCAAAGCTCCCCGAGAATGCCGAAAAGTGCTGCTGCTGGGCGACAATCAGCGCATAGGCAAAGACGCCCATGACAATCGAGGGCACGCCCGACAGCACGTCGGCCATGTAGCGCACCACATCACCGAAACGGTTGCGCCCGAACTCACTCAGGAAAATCCCTGCCCCCAGCCCCACGGGGAGGGCCATCACGCTGGCCAGGCCGACGACGATCAGGCTGCCGACGATGGCATTGGCGATTCCGCCCCCGGGCATGCCTGCGGGCATGGGCAGGTGCAGCAAAAAGCCAGCGCTCAGGGCCGAAAAGCCGTTGACGGCGACATAGCCCAGCACAGCTAACAGGGCCAGCGCGGCCAGGCCGGCGCTCAGCGCCGTGACGGTGAGCATCAACAGATTTACGCCCTTGCGCCAGAAGTAGGGTTTGTTCATCAGCTCCTCCTCGCCAGGCCGCGGTTCATCTGCCAGACCAGCAGCCTGGCCACCCCATTCAAGATCAGGGTGATGGCGAAGAGGATGATCGCCAGCTCGACGAGCGCCCCGACGTAAAGGCTTGAGGTCGCCTCGGTGAACTCATTCGCTATCTGGCTGGCCAGGGTATAGGCCGGGCTGAACAAGGAGGCCGATATCTGTGGCCGGTTGCCGATCAGCATCGTCACGGCCATCGTCTCGCCCACGGCCCGGCCGAGGGCCAGCATCAACCCGCCAATGATCCCCGAGCGAGCATAGGGCACCACGGCCCGCCAAATCGCCTCCCAACGGGTGGCGCCCAGGGCGAGGATGGCCTCGCGCTGATCGTTGGGCACGGCCCGCAGCATGTCTCTGGTCACGGCCGTCATATACGGCAGGATCATGATCGCCAGGATTGCTACCGCCGCCATCATCCCCAGGCCATAGGCAGGGCCGTGGAAAAAGGGCAGAAAGCCCAGGTAACGATGCAGGCTCGTCTGCACGGGATCGCGCAGGATGGGCACCAGCACATAGAGTCCCCAGAGCCCATAGACGACGCTGGGGATAGAGGCCAGGAGCTCGATCAGGAAGGAGAGCGGCGCATCCAGCCAGCGTGGGCATAGCTCGGCCAGAAAGATGGCCGCCAGCAGCCCCATGGGCCCGGCAATGGCCAGCGCCAGGAGTGAGGAGACCACGGTGCCGTAGATGGCGGGCAACGCGCCGAACTTGAGTGCCACCGGGTCCCACGTCTGGTCAAACAGGAAGCGCCAGCCATAGCGCGTGATGCCTGGCCAGGCGCGCACCAGCAGCTCAAACACCAGCAGGGCGATTAACAGCAATAGCGTGGCTGCCATGAGTAACGTCCAGCCACGAAAGACGATATCACCCGGGTTCTGCCGGCGCCGCGTGATCCCGCGTTTCAGTCGATTGTCCAAAACGGCCATAGCTGCCCCCAGTTTACAAATGGCCAAACTGAGAGGCTGAGCAAGTCCTCTCAGCCTCTCAGTTTCCACGCGCCTGCGCGCTGCTTACTTGCTCAGCACGGGCTTGCCCTGGCAGGTCAGGGTCTGCAGGCGATCCAGCACGGCCTTTTTCGCCGCTGCGCCCAGGGGGGCATAGTAAAGGTCGGTAGCGTCCTGATCGCCCTGGTTCATCGCCCAGCGCACAAACTCGGCGATCTTTTGCGCCTTGGCGCAGTCCTTCGAGTCCTGGTAGATCAGGAGGAAGGTATAACCTGCGATCGGGTACGAGTCGTCGCCGGGAGCGTTGACCAGCAACTGCCCCATATTGGCCGGCATGTCGGCGGCCAGGGCATTGGAAGCGGCAGTCGTGCTGGCCACGGTTGCCTCGACGAACTTGCCGGCCTGGTTCTGGAGCACGGCGTACGGGATCTTGTTCTGCATGGCATAGGCCAGCTCAATGTAGCCAATACCGTCGGGCTGCTGCTTGATGATGCCGGCCACGCCGGCGTTGCCCTTGCCGCCGAGGCCCACCGGCCAGCTGACCGAGGTGCTCGCGCCGACCTGGCTCTTCCAGTCCGCACTGATCTGGCTCAGGTAGCTGGTGAAGATGAAGGTCGTGCCAGAGCCATCAGAGCGGTGGGCGACGACGATGCCATGGTCCGGCAGCCTGACGCTGGGGTTCAAGGCTGCAATCTGGGGATCGTTCCACTGGGTGATCTTGCCCAGGTAGATGCCGGCGATCACTGCCGGCGTCAACTTCAGGCCACTGGGGATATCTTGCCCGTTGGCATCCTGGACGTTGTAGGCGATAACCACAGCGCCGGCCACAGTTGGAACCATCAACAGGCCCGGCGCCGCACTCTGCTGGTCAGCCGTCAGGATGGCATCCGACCCGCCAAAATCAACCGTCTTGGCAGTGATCTGCTGGATGCCGGCGCCAGAGCCAATGGCCTGGTAGTTGAACTGCACGCTTGGATCGATGGCGGCATAGTCGTGGAACCAGCGGGAATAGAGTGGGTCAGGGAACGTGCCGCCGGCGCCCGTGATCTGTATAGTTCCTGAAGCCGCTGCAGGCTGACCCTGGCCGGCAGCAATCGCCGCCGGCGGAGCAGCCGGTTGGGCGGCACAAGAGGTAGCCACGATGGCCACCAGGATCAAAGCGACAAGCCACAAGCGACGCATTGCTTCTCTCCTCCTGAGGATTTCTCTTCTCTCACCTGTGGCTATCATAGCATGCCCTCTTTAACGCCGATCAAAAGGCTTGTCAACGTTTTGTTAATGTTGGGCCAGGTTTCCATTAACGAGAGAGGGGCCTGTTGCCTGACCGCCATCCAGCTGCGCCGCTTCCGTTGGCACGGCTCTTGCTGCCTCTACACAATATCCCGCGCATAACCGGGAGGTTTTCTGTGAGCCTGGTCAGCACCTGCATGCTGGGCGCCCTGATCGTGGCCCTGATCGCCAGCGTTGGCGGCATACTGGCAGTTTCGGCAACAGTGGCACAGGAGGCCGCTCAAGAGCCGTTCGATGATGTGCGCCTGCTTTGGCGAGAGCGCGAAGCGCTGCGCATTCTGCGCGCCCGTTATGCCTGTGGCCAGGTCAGCTTTGAGGAGTTCAAGGAGCTCTCCCTGGAGCTGGAGGAGAGCCTGCCGCACTGACCCCATCGTGCGCCCTTGTTCCGGGCTTGATATCACAACCATGCTTGCTGGCAGGGGGAGCGGAGGAGGGGGCCGGGGGCGAGAGGACTATCCCAAGAGTAGCTCACTTTGCCATCCGGCCCCTCTCCTTGACTATAGACCGGGCACTGGACCACAGATGATCAGGCCAGCTCCGCCAACAGGTCCAGCAGGGCCCTGGCCGGCAGAGTGGCCTGACGCTGCTTGTGCAACAGGCGATAGAGCGGCCGGCGCAGGTCCAGCCCCTCGACCGGCACGACAACCAGTCGTTGAAGCCCCTCTCCCGACAGCGCCACGCGGGATATAAAGGTCACCCCCAGGCCCGCTGCTACCGCGTTTTTGATGGCCTCGATACCCCCCAGTTCCAGCGCCGGCTGGGCCTCCACACCCGCTGCTCGCAGGCGACCCTCCACCAGCCGACGGGTGCTTGAGGTCGGCTCTCGCACAATCATGGGCTCGTGCGCCAGCTCTTCCAGCCGGATGGAGCTGCGCCCTGCCCAGGGATGGCCGGCCGGCACGGCCAACACCATTTCGTCGGTCAGAAAGGGCGCTATCTCCAACGCGTCGGATTGTACCGGCGCTTCGACCAGCCCCAGGTCGAGGGCATGCATGGCCAGCGCCTCGGCCACCCGCTGGGAGGGCTCGATCTCCGCAATGACGCGCAGGCCCGGGTAACGCCGCTTGAACTCACCCAGCACTTGAGGCAACAGGTAGGTGCCGATGGTGGGGCTTGCGCCCACGCGCAAGCACCCTGCCCGCAGCCCCTGCAGCGCTGCCAGCGCCTCTTTACCCTCCCTTTCCAGGTTCACGATGCCCCGCGCATAGGGCAGGAGCGCCTCTCCCGCCGGGGTCAGGAGCACCTGCCGGGGCAGCCGCTCCAGAAGCCTGGCGCCCAAATCCCGCTCCAACGCCTGGATCTGGGCCGTCACGGCCGGTTGGGTCAGGTTCAGTTCTTCCGCAGCCCGGCTGAACGAGCTGCAATCGACCACCGCCACAAAGGTTCGCAATTGCCGTAGTTCCATTACCTATAGCCCTTCTTTATCGCAGCCATTAGAAATATCTGTTGTAATTATACCACACAGATGATAGAATACAAGCAGTAATATTCTTGGAATCCTGATGGGGCTGCTAATGGAATCCTGGCAATTTCTGCTCATTCTGGCCTGTGCCTCTTTTGGCGCCGGCACGTTTGGGGCGCTGCTGGGCCTGGGCGGAGGCGTCATCCTCGTACCGGTGTTGACCCTGCTCCTCGGCGTCGATATTCGCTATGCCATCGGCGCCAGTATCGTCTCGGTCATTGCGACCTCCAGCGGGGCCGCGGCAGCCTATGTGCGAGACGGCATCACTAACCTGCGCATCGGCATGTTCCTGGAGATCGGCACGACGACGGGCGCCGTGACCGGCGCGTTGGTCGGCAGCCTGCTCTCAGGCCGGGCGCTGTACATTGTCTTTGCCATCATCCTGGCCTATTCGGGCTATGTCATGTTCCGCAAGCGCAACGAAAAGCTGCCCACAACCCGAGAGTGCGATCCCCTGGGCAAGTGCTTGCGTCTGGAGGGCTGTTACTATGACCCGGCCCTGGCGCAGACGGTACACTACTACCCGACCAATACTCTGCCCGTGCTGGGGCTGCACTATATCGCCGGGCTGGTCTCAGGTCTGCTGGGGATTGGCAGTGGGGCGCTCAAAGTGCCGGCGATGGATATCGCCATGAAACTGCCTATCAAGGTCTCAAGCGCCACCAGCAACTTTATGATCGGCGTCACTGCTGCGGCCAGCGCCGGTCTCTACTTCATGCGCGGGCAGATCAACCCCTTTATTGCGGCGCCGGTGGCGGCAGGCGTGCTGGCAGGCGCTCTGGTTGGAGCACGACTGATGCCCCACGTTCAGGGCAAGGCCATCCGCCTGCTGTTTGTGGCGCTGCTGCCGGTATTGGCGTTACAGATGCTGGCGAAGGGGGTGCTGTGAATATGGCGGCGATAGAAAAATCCATGCAGCGGGCCAAAGCGGTGCCGGATGAGCGTGTGGCAAGGGATGAGCTGATTGTCAGCGCGCTGCTCCGTTACGGGGTGCTCATCAGCCTGGCGTTTGTGGTGCTGGGCATGCTGCTCTTGTTGATCACGGGCGAGACAGGTTATGGCTCGATGGGCGATCTCCCCTCACTGCTCACTGTGCGAGATGCGGCCAATGTGGGCTGGCCGCTCTCGCCCCTGGCCGTTTTGGGCGGAGCATTGTCGCTGCGCCCCTTTGCCCTCATTCTGCTGGGTCTGTTGGTGCTGATCCTTACCCCCGTAATGCGGGTAGCGGTATCGGTGTTGCTCTTCCTGCGCGAGCATGACCCTATCTATATCGCCATCACCCTTTTTGTCCTCTGTGTGCTGATTACCAGCTTCCTCCTGGGAACGCCGGGCGCAGGCTGACCCCCCAAGCGGGCTATGGCTCTTTGCGCCGCTCCTCAATGGCGGCACAAGCCAATTCCTCGCCCGTTTTTAAGCTAACCGGTATTGACACTTGGGTTCACTGCACTGTACAATAAAAGTAGGCGCCTGAACCGAGCCAAGGTGGAATCCGCATGCGCTTTGGGGGCACGCATGCAGGTTCCACCTTGATTTGGCATAACAGGCATTTTGGCCGCCCCGCGCCGCTCAGGCGCCACGGCCCACCGCACCCTCATCCCTCTGAAGCCGAATACCTGGCGCAGGGCTTTGCAGACAGAGGGGGTGACATGGCGGACGAGGCCGTCCGCGAAGGGGAGTCTCATGTCGAGTGAGCATCTGCCCGGACCGGGTTGGCAACCCCTGGCAGATCGTTTGGTCTCTCACGTGGGCATGGAGGTGCGGCGTGTGCCAGTGCAAGGGACTTCCGGGTGTCGTGGGCAATGCGGATACAATGCGCCTCAAGCTTAGGGATGGGTTGAGACTGCAAGCCTGTGATCGTGACCTCTACCTCTGGCAGTGCCAGGAATGTGGCGCCCTGTGGGAGGCGGTGCCTTGCAGCCCCTACTGGTGCCTGGGACGGGACGCGCGAGCCGAGGCGGGGTGGAGTGATCTGAACCCGCGCCACAATAACGGCTATGTTTATCAGAAGACTGAGTATACACTGACTGATTGGCTGGCGCGCGCGAAAACACGCAACCGCATGCGCCAGAGCCGCCTGCTGGAAGCCGTGCGCGCTTACCGGCAGGAGGGCTACACTTTTGTCGATTCGGGGGGCGAAGACGGGCTGTGGGTCGAGTTCGACCGTACCCTGCCGGAGAACGATGGCATCGAGCGATTGCTGGTCGGCATCGATTATGTGGGGCGTCGCTACTATGAAAAGCGCACGATTATCGGCAGCCGCACGGCGGAGATCAAACGCGCAGGAGAGGACGCAGGCGGCCCCTGGTTGATGGGCTGAGCGCATTTTGGGGCGATGCAAGCGAGGGGATACATCTGCTGAGATGTATCCCCTCGCTTGCTTTTTGAGCACTCAAAATCGTCTCCATGGCAGCAAAGGAGCCAAGAATCATATGCGATCAGACCGGGACCTCGATGAACACCCCCGGCTCCGCCGCCGGTGATCTCGCGCTGAGCGCAGCCGACCGCGCTTCAGTGCCGGCTGGCCGCCCAGGCGGCGGAATTGGCGGCGCGGCCCAAGTCTACACCGAGAACAACTGGGGCACGCACGAGGCGCGCATCGGCGGCAGGGGCGGCAATGCCTGCACCCGTTGACAGGCCTTTTCACCGTGGATTCGCCTGGCAGCCATTTGGACGGCTGAGTATAATAGGAGCGCTGAAGAAAGAGGGCCCGACGGGGAACCCATCCTGCCGGGCCTCCAGATGAGGAGGCGGCAGCCATGGCAGAGGCACAGGAAACTGGGCGCGGTTACAACGGCAAAATCCTGCGGGTGAATCTATCCTCGGGCGCGCTCACGGTGGAAGAGCCGGGGGACCTCTTTTACCGCCAGTATATGGGCGGCTGGGGCATCATCGCCTATTACCTCTTGCACGAGGTAGCGCCAGGGATAGATCCCCTGGGGCCGGAGAATAAGCTGATCTTTGCCACGGGCGTGATCACTGGCACGCCGATCGCCGGCAGCGGGCGCAGCGCTGTGGGCGCCAAATCGCCCCTGACAGGGAGCTTTGGCGCGGCGGAAGCGGGGGGCTGGTTCGGCGCCGAGCTCAAGGCGGCAGGGTACGATGCCGTCATTGTAGAGGGCGAGGCCGCGGAGCCGGTGTACCTGTGGATCCATGACGGCGCGGCCGAGATCCGCCCGGCTGCACACCTGTGGGGGCGGCTCACGGCCGATGTGCAGGCGGCCCTGCGTGAGGAGCTGGGCGACCCGCGGGTGCGCGTGGCGCAGATCGGGCCGGCCGGCGAGCAAAAAGCCAGGATCGCTGCCATCATGCATGATGTGAACCGGGCGGCCGGCCGTGGCGGGCTGGGCGCTGTCATGGGCGCCAAGCGCCTGCGTGCCATCGCTGTGCGCGGCACGCAGCGGCTGGCCATGGCCGACCCGTCCGCCCTGCAGGAGCTGGCCCACTGGTACGCGGGGTATCAGTCCACCACCTGGGCGGGCGACCTCCACGATCAGGGCACCGCCAACGGCCTTCCCTATCAGCAGGCTTCCGGAGGGCTGCCTACCCGCAATTTCCAAGAGGGGACCTTTGCAGCCTGGGAGAATATCACCGGCGAACGCATGCGCGACACGATCCTCAAGGGCCGCGACAGCTGCTTTGCCTGCCCGGTGCGCTGCAAGCGCGTGGTGGAAGTGAAAGACGGGCCCTACCCGGTCGACCCGGTCTATGGCGGCCCCGAATATGAGACGCTGGGCGCCCTCGGCTCCTCCTGCGGCGTGGGCGACCTGGCCGCCATCGCTCGAGCGAACCAGCTCTGCAACGCCTATGGGCTCGACACTATTTCCACGGGTGTGACCATTGCCTGGGCTATGGAGTGTGCTGAGCGGGGGCTCCTTACGCCGGCAGAGGTGGGCGGAGCCACTCTGCGCTTTGGCGATGCGGCGGCCATGTTGCAACTGGTGGAGGCCATCGGTCGACGCGAGGGGTTCGGCCGGCTGCTGGGTGAAGGGTCACTCGCCGCAGCGCGGACCATCGGCCGCGGGACAGAGGCCTATACCATGCAAGTCAAGGGGCTCGAAGTGCCGATGCACGAGCCGCGGGTCAAGCACGGGCTGGGCGTGGGCTATGCCGTCTCACCCACAGGGGCTGACCACAACCACAACTTTCATGACAGCGATTATGCCAACGAGGATGGCATTGCCGGGGTGCGGCCGTTCGGCATCCTGGAGCCACTCCCGCCCACGGACCTGAGCCCGGCCAAAATGCGGCTGGCGCGCAACGAGATCTGTTGGAACACGCTGGGCAATGTACTGGGGATGTGCGCGTTTGTCATGTCGAGCCTGGACCGGCGCTCGCGCCTGGTCGAGATTGTGCACGCCATCACCGGTTGGGATACGTCGCTGTACGAGCTGCTGCAAGCCGGAGAGCGTTCCTATACCCTGGCGCGCGCTTTCAACGCCCGCGAGGGGTTCCTGCCAGAGGCTGACCGCCTGCCCGGGCGCTTTTTTGAGGCTTTCCGTGAGGGGCCTGCGGCAGGGCAGGCGCTGCCAGGGCTGGAATTCGCGCAGGCGCGTGCTATGCTTTACGGCATGATGGGCTGGGATGAGGCCACAGGTGCGCCCTTGCCCTGGAAGCTGCACGAGCTGGGCATCGGCTGGGTGATAAATGCCCTGCGGACGAAAAACCCATCCTGAAAATCTATCTTTTGACCGATTGACGCGGGCAGAATCGCCGGTTATACTGATTTTGGTTATTTCATGCCTGACGCGCTACCTATCCGTCTCTCCGCCGGCGACCTGTGCATTCTTTCTTCATCACTAAGAATGGGACATGTACTCTTGGCCTCGGCAAAGACGGGTTGCGCGCCTCTCCATGATGGAGAAAAGGAGCCCATGATGGCAGAAGACAAGACCTTGGTATGCCGGGATTGCGGGGCAGAGTTTATCTTCTCTGCCGGGGAGCAAGAGTTCTACCAGCAGCGGGGGTTTGAGCACCCACCCTCTCGTTGCCCCGAGTGCCGGGCCAGAAGGCGCGCCAGCAATACGCCTGCTGCGGGCGCAGAGCGGCCGATGTACCCGGTAGTCTGCTCCGAGTGCGGGCGTGAGACGATGGTGCCCTTTGAGCCGCGCACCGACAAGCCGGTCTACTGCCAGACCTGCTTCGCCAAGCACCGCCGGCGGTAAGGGGGGAGATTTCGCACAGTGAGTTGAGGCGCCGGGAGCACATGACAAGGAATACGGAGGATTGACCGAATGGGTCCCTGCATGCGGCGCTGCTCAGGGGCAAGGTTCATCCGGTCAATCCTCCGTATTCCTTGTCATGTCAAAGATGGAACCTGCGGGGCTGCCACAACGTCTTTAGGTTGTGGGCATATCGCATAACCGTCTGCAGTTGCCTCGACCGTGACGCATGGGCTTGGCGCCTGTTGCGATGGCTCGCCGGACATACTCCGATGGAGCATGTCGCCTGGGTCGTGGGTTTTCTGCCCGGTTGTGCAGCGGCTGAGCGCTGCTATGGCGGTTACAGCGCTTCCGGACGCTGAAACTGCCCTGGCAGCGCAGAGCGGGCCGCTGTCGCGCGAAGGAGGTTCCTGATGGCCGCCTATCCTGCAGTCCGCCGGTCTTTCCGTTGGCTATTGGTGCTCTTCGTCGTCACTCTCTTGATCCCCCCTCTGGCTTCATCGGCGGCGACCCCAGCCTTTCGCGGTGAGTATTACAACAACCGCACGCTGAGCGGCGCACCGGCGCTGGTGCGTGACGATGCAGCCATCAATTTCGCCTGGGGCGCCGGGTCGCCGGGCCCGGGCGTTGCCGCCGACAACTTTTCCGTCCGCTGGACCAACTTTGTCAGCTTTGAGGCAGGCAGCTACCGCTTTACCGTGCGCACCGACGATGGCGTGCGGCTCTGGGTCGACGACAACCTGATCATCGACCACTGGGCAGACCAGCCAGCCACTTCATACACTGCGGACCGCACCTTGGGGGCTGGATATCATTCGATTCGTATGGAATACTATGAGGCCTATGGCAATGCGGTCGCCCAGCTTTCGTGGCAAAAGCTCAGCTCCAGTGGCAGCTTTCCCCAATGGAAGGGCGAGTATTTCAACAATACCGGCCTCTCGGGCACACCCGTCCTGGTGCGCAACGACACCGATATCAACTTCAATTGGGGCAATGGCTCTCCCGGGGCTGGGGTGCCCGCCGACAATTTCTCTGCGCGCTGGACGCGACAGCTCACTTTCAACGCCGGCACCTACACCTTTACAGCAGTCAGTGACGACGGCGTCCGGGTCAAGGTCGATGGCGCCATGGTCATCAATCGCTGGGTAGACCAGCCCGCCACCACCGTCACTGGCAATATCACACTGAACGCGGGCGCTCATACCGTCGTGGTGGAATACTATGAGCGGGGAGGCGCCGCTCAGGTGCGCGTGAGCTGGGCCGGGGGTGGATCCTCGGGGCCAAGTGTGATTGTGGTTGACGACTGGGGCGCCGGCTTTGTGCGTGGCGGCAATCTGGGCAATTTCCACGCCAGCACCTGGGGTTATGGCAATCATCTCTGGTGGATGTGGAACAATACCAGCGCCATCTATAGCTGGGCCAAGTGGGTGCCCACGTTGCCCGGGGCCGGCACCTATGAAGTGCAGGTATACGTCGCCAGCCACAATATGAGCACAACCAGTGCACGCTATCGCATCTACCACAACGGCACGCGCAATGATCGCGCTATTTCGCAGGCCATCTACTCGGACCAGTGGGTGAGCCTGGGCTCCTATACCTTTAGCGGGACTGGCAACGAGTACGTTTACCTGAGCGGCGCCACAGGCGAGCCCTACTGGACGCGGCAGGTGGGCTTTGATGCCGTGCGCTTTATCCGCGTCGGCGGGAGCAGCCCGACCCCCACCCCTGCGCCCAACCTTCCTTCTTGCAGCATCTATCCAATAGCCGGTTTTGGCGCTCTGTGGAACGCCAACGCCCAGGTGCGCAACTGCCTCAGTTGCGCCACCGAGCCAGAAAAGTCCCTGCCAATGGGCGAGCAAACGTTCCAGAACGGCGTTATGTTCTGGCGCTCGGATACGGATGTGATCTATGTGGTCTTTAAGGATGGTACCTGGCAGCAGTTTAACGATACCTGGCAGGAGGGTCAGCCCGAAACGGACCCCAATATCGTGCCCCCGGCTGGGCTTTACCAGCCGAAGCGGGGTTTCGGCAAGTTGTGGCGGGAAAACGCGGTCGTCCGCAGCAAGTTGGGCTGGGCGACCATAGACGAGCGGGCGATGACAGGGGCGGTGGAGCCCTTCCAGGGCGGCGTGATGCTCTGGAGTCCGCAACTCGGCATCTATGCTTTCTGCAACGACGGGCGGTGGATACACAATTAGTGGCTTCCCGCACTGGTTTTGATGGGCCGGAGTTGCTCTCCTGCAGATAACGGGTACTCATCAAAACCTGGGCAGGGGCCCACCGGCCTGTTATCCGCAAGGGGGCGCATCAACCTGCTGCGGACATTTAGCACTCTGCGCGTTCGGATGCTGGCACTCTCATAACAAGAGTGCCAGCATCTTCTTTTCCGAATCGGCATCGAACCGCGAAAGAACGAGGAATCTCGCGAAAAAACGAGCTGAAAATAGAATGAGTGAGTTATTCCCACCTGGTCCTCGTTTTTATTCCTTCCGCTTTTGCCAATCCCGTATGTTCCCACTTGCCATTTTAGAGCATTTGCGCTATGATAGTGCCCGTGCTTAGCACTCAAGGGCATAGAGTGCTAAAATAAGAGCGTAGTTCACCAGAGTTGAAGGAGGGTTTGTAAAGATGGCGCTGAATATCAAGCCCCTGGGTGACCGCGTTGTGGTTGAGCCGATCGAGAAGGAAGAGACCACGGCCAGCGGCCTCGTGCTCCCAGAGACGGCCAAGGAAAAGCCGCAGGAGGGCACCGTGGTCGCTGCGGGTCCCGGCCACATGAACGAAGACGGCACCCGTCTGCCCATGGACGTCAAGGTGAATGACCGCGTGCTGTATGCCAAGTACGCCGGCACCGAGTTCAAGGTGGGCGACAAGAAGTATCTTATCCTCGGCGAGAAGGACATTCTCGCCATCCTTGAGTAATCACCGCTAGATAACAGAAGGAGCGTATAGAGATGGCGAAGCAGCTAGTCTTCTCAGAAGAGGCGCGCCGCAATCTGAAGGTCGGCGTCGATCTGCTGGCTGAGGCTGTGCGCACCACCCTGGGCCCCAAGGGCCGCAACGTCGCGCTGGACAAAAAGTTCGGCGCCCCCACCGTCACCCATGACGGCGTGACTGTGGCCAAGGAAATCGAGCTGAAGGAGCCCTTCCAGAACATGGGCGCCCAGCTCCTGAAGGAAGCCGCCACCAAGACCAACGACAAGGTCGGCGATGGCACCACTACCGCGACCGTCTTGGCCCAGAGCATTGTGGATGAGGGCCTGAAGAACGTGGCCGCCGGCGCCAACGCCATGCTGATCAAGCACGGCATTGACCGCGGCACCGCCGCTGTTGTCGAGGCGATCCGCAAGATTGCCCGCGAAGTCAAGGGCAAGGATGAGATCGCCAATGTGGCCGCCAACTCGGCCCACGATGTAGAGATCGGCAACCTGATCGCCGAGGTCATGGACAAGGTCGGCAAGGATGGCGTCATCACCGTCGAAGAGTCCAAAGGCCTCCAGTTCGAGACCGAATATGTCGAGGGTATGCAGCTCGACCGCGGCTTCATCTCCCCTTATTTCGTGACCAACCCAGAGCGCATGGAAGCCGTGCTCGAGGACCCCTATGTGCTGATTACCGACAAGAAGATCTCGGCCGTGGCCGATATCGTCCCGCTCCTTGAGAAGATGGTCCAGGTCGGCAAGCGCGACCTGTTGGTCATCGCTGAGGACGTGGATGGCGAAGCCCTGGCAACCCTGGTGCTGAACAAGCTGCGGGGCATGCTGAACGTGGTCGCCGTCAAGGCGCCCGGTTTTGGCGATCGCCGCAAGGAAATGCTGCGCGACATCGCCATCCTCACTGGTGGCCAGGTGATCACTGAGGAGATGGGCCGCAAGCTCGAGACCGCGACCATCAGCGACCTGGGCCAGACCCGCCGCGTGGTCGTGAACAAGGACGAGACCACCATCATTGAGGGCAAGGGCTCTGAGAAGGAGATCAAAGGCCGCATCGAGCAGATCAAGGCTCAGATCGAGACCACGACCTCCGATTACGACCGTGAGAAGCTGCAGGAGCGCCTGGCCAAGCTGGCCGGTGGTGTGGCTGTGATCCGCGTCGGCGCCGCTACCGAGACCGAGCTGAAGGAAAAGAAGCACCGCGTTGAGGACGCTCTCTCGGCGACCCGCGCTGCGGTTGAGGAAGGCACCGTGCCCGGCGGTGAGGTGGCCCTCATCAACGCCATTGAGGCGCTCGACGATATCAAGATGGAATACCCCGACGAGCAGACCGGTGTCAACATTCTGCGCCGGGCCCTGGAAGAGCCCATGCGCCAGATCGCGAGCAACGCTGGCCTGGATGGCGCCGTGATCGTGGAGAACGTCCGCCGCCTGCACAAGGAAAAGAACAACCCGAACATCGCCTACGAAGTGATGTCGAATTCCTATGTCGATATGTACGAGGCGGGGATCATTGACCCGGCCAAGGTGCTGCGCTCGGCTGTCGAGAATGCATCGTCCATCGCCACGATGATCCTCACAACCGAGGCGTTGATCAGCGATATCCCGGAGCCGCCCAAGCCGGCGCCCGCTGGTGGCCCGGGTGGGATGCCCGAGTACTAGACCGATAAGCCTGGTGAACTGCACAGCGGCCCTGGGGAAAGCCCCCAGGGCCGTGGCTTTTTGTAGTGAACCCGTAAGTTGAGCTAACACTACAGCCGTACTTACCCATCGGGGCGCGGATCCCATCCGGGCAACCCGCCCAATCCCCCCTCCCGGGTCAGAGCCGGGCAGGCGCACAGCGCCTTTGCCGGCTGTTACCGGGAGCCGGCTGGATCAAGTGCGGTTGCAGTACTAAGAACGCCTAACAAAACCGCGGCGCACTATGGGCCTTCGCCACGTCGGATACCCCCACCCGTATTTCCCGCCCCCTGCAGGGGGCGGGAAAGGGGCCGGGGGGATGGGCGTTGCATGTAGCGCCATCTGCACCACAGGTCTTGTCAGGCACTCTAAGCTGCGGCGACGTGGCCGAGGCGAGGCTTCCGCCGAGTCGCCATTACGATATGGACCATGAGCCACCCCGCGGAAGCCTCGCTCTCTCAACGCCGCATATGACGCCGATGTCGCTCTCGTTTGGCACAGGTGCGCCTTTGTGCTACCATGAACCCATTACATGTGCTAAGGATTGTGCATTGATGACCGCTGATCCCGCCATTGCCGCTTTTTTCGACCTGGACCACACCGTGCTCAACGCAAGCTCGAGCACTCTCTGGGCGCAGTATCTGTATCGTGAAGGCCGCATGAGCCGTGTGCAAATGGCTGCCATGGCCTGGTATACCCTGCGCTACAAGCTGGCCATTATCGATATGGACAGCATCATGCGCCTCATGGCCTCTACGATGCGCGGGCAGAGTGAGGCGGAGCTCATCGCCGAGTGTGAGCGCTGGTTTGAGGAAATGGTGGCTTCCCATATTGCGCCTGTTGCGCGCGAGCGGGTGCACCAACACCAGGCGCAGGGGCATACCGTGGCGCTGCTGACCGCTTCAACAGCCTATGTTGCGGCGCCGACCGCCCATAGCCTCGGTGCAGGAGTTTCCTATATCAGCACCAGGCTCGAGGTGGAGAATGGCCTTTTCACCGGGCGGTGCATCGAGCCGATCTGCTTTGGGCCAGGCAAGGTCTATTGGGCCAGGGAGTTTTGCACCCGCCGGGGGCTGGAGCTGGCCGAGAGTTACTTTTATACCGATAGCTACACAGATTTGGCCATGCTTGAGGCCGTGGGCCACCCGGTGGCCGTGAACCCAGATGCCCGGCTGCGGCGCCATGCCAGCCGACAGGGTTGGCCGATTGAGCAGTTTTTCTAGAAACGTGGCCATCATCTGCATAGATAAGAGCGCCAAAGCGCCCGCCTGCGAACCTTATAGCCTCAGCAGGGGCTGAAAGGGCTCGGTATCCTCGAAAGGCCCCACCAGGGCGAGTTGCGGCGCGGCGCCGTCGAAGAGCTGACGCGCGACACGGCGCACGTCATCCGCTGTGACCGCATCCAGCGAGGCGATCCACTCCTCGGGCAGGATGATATCCAACCCCTGCGCCAGCTGCGAGCCGATCCAGCCGGCGTTGGAGGCGGGCGTCTCCAACCCCAGCACCAGGCGGCCCTTGCTGTATTCCTTGGCTCGCTCCAGCTCACTGGCTGTCACCGCCCGCTTGCGAAGGCGGTCGAGCTGCTCAATGATCACTTGCAGCGCCTCGGGCGCCTTCTCTGGGGGTACGCCGGCATAAACTACCAGCGCCCCCGTGTCCTTCAGGTGCGTGCTGGAAGCATCGACGCTATAGGCCAGGCCGCGCTTTTCGCGCAACTCCTGGAAAAGCCGCGAGCCCATGCCGTCACCCAGCACCGCCGTCATAATGTCCACCGCATAGCGGTCAGGGTCGCGCCGCGAGACGCCGCGCAGGCTCAGGCACATCTGCGCCTGCTCGGTGCCGCGCACCTCGGCAGCAATGTGGGGCTCAGCCGGCCTCGTCGCAGCGGGCTCGCACTCGGGCGGCTGGAGCGGCTGCCAGTCGCTCAGCCAACGCTTGACTTCATCCACCACCGGCCGGTGCTCCACCGGCCCGGCCACCACCACTGCCGCGCCATTGGGCACATAGAAGCGCTTCATGAACCCGCGCAGCGATGCCCGCGACATGAGCGAGACGGTCTCGTGCGTGCCGGCAATGGGCCGGCCCACCGGGTTCGCGGGCCATTCCAGGCCAGTGATCAGCTCGAACACCAGGTCGTCGGGGGTATCGAGCGTGCGGTTGATCTCCTCGATGATGACGCCACGCTCGCGCTCCAATTCTTTGGGTGCAAAGCTCGAGTTGAGGAGCATATCGCTCAAGAGATCGAGCGCCACCGGCAGATGTTCGGGCGTCATGAGCGCATAGTAGGTTGTGCCCTCACGCCCCGTGGCCGCATTGGCATAGCCACCCACGCTCTCGATCACATTGGCAATATCCTTCGCCTTGCGCCGCTTGGTGCCCTTGAAGAGCATGTGCTCGATAAAGTGCGAAGCGCCGCTCTCACTCTCCGTTTCGTAGCGAGAGCCCACAGCCAGGTAGACGCCCGCGCACACCGAACGCGCACTCGGCAGCGGCACGGTGACAACGCGCAACTGGTTCTCCAGGGTAGTGATCTGATACATGTTGGCTCCATTTCTGAGACTCGTATTACGTATCACAAGCCCAGTCGCTCCTCACTCGCTCCACACCGCGAATCTCACCCAGGGCGCTCAGCAATTGGCGTACCGTCCGCCCCGTGCCAGGCACTGGCAGGTCGGGGGCAATCTCTTCCAGAGGGACCAGCACAAACGCCCGTTCGCGCAGCCGTGGGTGAGGGATGGTCAATTCGGGGGTTTCCAGTATCTGCTCGCCAGGCAAAGTCGGCTTTGCCTCATACAGCAGGATGTCGATGTCCACCGGCCGCGGCCCATAGCGCACCGTCTGCACCCGCCCCAGCGTCCCCTCGATGCGTTTGGCCAGGCGCAGGAGGTCCGGCGGCAAGAGGTCCGTCTCGCCCCGGCAGACGGCGTTCAGAAAACGCGGCTGATCTGTCATTCCCCAGGGCTCCGTCTCATAGAGCGACGAGCAGCGCTCCACTCGCACCCCGCCTGCACGCAGCTGCGCCAGCGCCGCCCGCAGGTTCGCCTCGCGATCGCCCAGGTTGCTGCCCAGGCCGAGATAGACAGTTGGCATGCTCCACCTCAGACGTAAAACGTAAAGTCGTTTGGTGCAGCGCCTGTGGCTACACAGCATGCTGCTCCATGCAAGCCTGGCTCAGAACAAGACTCGCTACGCCATGGTAGCCTTACGGATTACGTTTTACGGATTACGTTTTACGCATTACGTTTTACGGATTACGTCTCACCACCGCATCCGCCAGCCGCGCCGTACGGACCATGGCCTGCACATCGTGCACGCGCACGATATCGGCGCCACGATCGATGGCCAGGGCCACACTGGCCGCCGTGCCCTCCACCCGCTCACCAGGGGGCAGCTTGAGGGTATAGCCGGTGAACGACTTGCGCGAGGTGCCGATCAGGATGGGGTAGCCGAGCGAGGTGAGCTCACGCAGGCGGTCCAACAGTTCGAGGTTCTGCTCCACTGTCTTGCCAAAGCCGATGCCCGGATCGATGATGATCTTTTCGCGCGCAATGCCCGCCTCGAGGGCAACCGTGATGCGCTCGCGCAACTCGCGGATGATATCGCCGAGCAAATCGGCATACTCCATGCCCTGATAGCGCCCGCCCAACTGCGCATCCACCGTCGCGTGGGTGGGCCGACTGCGATTGTGCATCAGCACCACCGGCGCTCCCCGGCGCGCCACCGTCGCCGCCATCTTCGGGTCGGCCGTGAGCGCCCAGACGTCGTTCACCAGGTGCGCGCCCGCATCCAGCGCCGCCTCGGCCACGGCCGCCTTGTACGTATCCACCGAGATCGCCACCGGCCATTCGCGCGCCAGCCGCTCGATCACCGGCACTACGCGCTTCAGTTCCTCGTCCACGGGCACCGGTTGCGAGCCCGGCCGGGTCGATTCGCCGCCCACGTCAATAATATCAGCGCCCTCCGTCACCAGGCGCTGCGCTTGCCGCAACGCCGCCTCTACCAGAGCGGGGCCCCCTGCCGGCTCCCGCGCCAGCAGCCCATCGCCGGAAAAGGAATCGGGCGTGACGTTCAGAATGCCCATCACATACGTGCGGGCGCCCCACTCACACAGCAGAGGCCCCACCTGGAGCGCCGGAAGCGCCCCAACCAGCGCTGCCAGAAGCGCTTGCAGCTCGTCGGCAATCTCGTGCAGGCTGCGCATCGGCTGCAGGCGCAGCTTGGCAATCAGGCGCTCATACTGGAGCGCTGTACCCAGAATCAGCACCCCGGTGCGCCCCCCCTCACCACGGTAGATGTCGCGGCTCACCGCCGCCTCACCGCCTTTGGAGAGCATCTCCTGCTTCAGGATATTCGCTGCCATATTCGGCACGCCATCCAGCCGCACCGCCCGCCAAAGGCCCTTGGGCGCCATGATGCGGATGCCCGCCGGGTCTGCTCCCAAAGCCGCCATCTCAGCCCGGAGCATACCATCGTCAACCGGCGACAGCAGCCGGGCGTTATATGTGCTCATCGCCCAACCTCAATGTCGTTTCCCGTTCTCGATCAGGGAGAGAAACTCTTGCCGGGTCTCGAGGCGCTCGCGGAAAAGGCCGCGGTTGGCCGAAGTGACCACAGTGCTGCCCGGCTTTTTGATGCCGCGCATGGTCATGCACAGGTGCTCAGCCTCGACAACCACCGCCACACCCCGCGGCTGCAGAGCGCTCATGAGCGTATCGGCGATCAGGCCGGTCAGCCGCTCCTGCAACTGCGGGCGCCGCGCCACGATCTCGACCACGCGCGCGATCTTGCTGATGCCGACAATGCGTCCACGGGGGATATAACCCACGTGGGCCACGCCATGGAAGGGCAGAAAATGATGCTCGCAGACAGAATAGAACGGGATATCGCGCAGGATCACCATCTCCTGATGGTTCTCCTCAAAAGTGACGGAGAGCTCCTGCGCAGGGTCGCGCCCCACGCCAGAGAAAATCTCTGCATACATCGCAGCAATGCGGCGCGGTGTATCTACCAGGCCTTCGCGCTCGGGATCTTCGCCGATCGCTTCGATGAGTTCCCGCACAGCACGCTCGATTCGCTCGCGATCGATGGGTTTGTGGGTCATTGCTTGAGCTCCAGAAGGACGATCTGCGTCTCCTGCGGCTCGCTTGTGGAGACAACACGCAGGCTTTCTTGGGGCGCCACCTTGGGCGAGCCCATCTCCTGCAGGAATTTAGCCACAGGATCCAGCTTGATCTTGAGGCCGGGCAGCTGATAATGCATCGGCACCACATAGCGCGGGGAAAGCAGGCTCACCACCTCCGCTGCCTGGGCCGCATTCAGCGAGCCGCCGCCGCCGACAGGGATCAGGAGCACATCCAGCCCACTGAGCTGCTCGAGCTGCGCCTGTGTCGGCACGTGGCCCAGATCGCCCAGGTGACAGACCGCAAGTCCCTCCGTCTCGATCAGGTAAGCGGTATTGTTGCCGCGGTCGCGGCCGTTGCGCCGGTCGTGGAAGGTCTGGATGCCGAACAAAAAGATGCCCGAAACCTCATACTCCCCGGGCCCCCGGAAAACACGCGGCTCGCCGCCGCAGGCGCGGATGTAGTTGTGGTCCGCGTGCTCGTGGCTGATTGTCACGATCTCGGGCCGCTGCCGCGGAACCTTAAGCCCAATTTCCGGGTCATAGGGATCGGTAATAATGGCGGCCGCCTTGTACTTGAGCCGAAAGCAAGACTGGCCATACCAGGTAATATCCATAAATCACTGGCCTCCAGTTACCGTTAACGTGACAGCATATTATAGCTGGAGACAGGGAAAAGGTAAAGCGTCGCTAGGCGCTTACACTCCCGTCAGGGCTGGGGCATGGCCGCCTTCTGCGCCAGGAACGCCCGCCGCATACCATCCACATTTGCATAGGTGCGTACGGTCAAAAAGACAGCGAGCCCGCTGCCAATGAGGAGAGGCCAGAAGGGACGGGCGACGGCGGCGCTGCAGTAGGCCACGGCCAATAGCAGCCCCGTCAGGAACTGGTTGGCAATGGTCTGCACGTTGGCAGGCGACATGGCGGGCGGGTCATCATAGTGCCGCAACACCGTGCGCGAGGCAGCCACGGCCAGGGGCAGCGAGCCCAGGGCGAGCAGGGCCTGCAGGGGCGCCTGGTGGGCAATCACCCCGGCAATGATGCTGAGGTAGGTGAGCGCCATCAGCAGTGCATAGCCATAAGAGGCGCGCCGGCGGCCCAGGCGCACGACCAGAGTGCGCTTGCCGGCCGCGCGGTCGCCCACATAGTCGGGCATCTCATTGACATAAAGGATGGCCGCCACCAGAAAGGCCATGGGCAGGGTGACCCAGAGGGCTACTACGGGGAAGGTGCGCGCCTGCGCATAGTACCCGGCCGAGACGAGCACGGGCCCGAAATCCAGCCCCACGAGCAACTCGCCCAGGCCGCGGTAGGCCAGGCGCAGAGGGTTGCCGGTATAGGCCAGGGCCGAAAAGGCGCAAACCCCAGCGATGAGGAGCATGAATGGTCCAGAGCGCAGGGCAAGCAGCAGAAAAAGGCCTACCCCAATGGCCAACAGCGTCAGGGCAGCGCAGTGCACCTCTGCCGCACGCAGAAGGCCCATCTGAATGAACCGGCTGCCGCCCGAAAGGGGGCTGATATAGTCGTGGTTGGCCTCATCCGCGCCGCTGAGGTGATCGTCATAGTCATTGAGCATATCCGCCGCCGCGTGCACCAGCACCGAAGCGACCAGGACAACGAGCGCGGCAAGGGGATCGACCCGGTGCGATCGGGCCCAGCCGGCAGCCAGGCCAATGAGCACACAGACAAGGCTGGCGCTGAGGAAACCCGGACGCGTGGCCAGGAAAAGCAACTTGGCTTTCATCGTACCCTTCCTTTCTGGGATACTGTCGCGACCCAACGTGCTGCGGAGCAAATAGTATACTACGCTTGATGCTGGAGTAAAAAGAGTGGTAAAGTATGGTTATTCCCTGCCCGGTGGGGTTTGACTCCTTCCCTGTTTTGCACTACGCTTTTCATGTCCGATTGCGCCGGGCTGAGAGGGGAGGAATGAGCATGCGACCATTTGCCTATCGAGCGCCGACCTCCATTGCTGAAGCGGTCGCCCTGCTGGGCGCCCAGTCTGCGGGCGCTCGCCCCTTTGCCGGGGGCACCGACCTCCTGGTGCTGATGCGACACGGGCTGCTATCAGCGGAGATGCTGGTCGACCTGAAGCGCATCCCCGAGCTGAACGAGCTCTCCTACACGCCCGAGGCGGGGCTCACCATCGGCGCCGCTGTACCCCTGCGGCAGGTCGCCGATTGCCCGGAGGTGGCAGCCCATTACCCCGCCTTGCATGATGCCGTCTCGCTCATAGGCGGGCCGGCCATCCGCGAGCGGGCCACCCTGGGCGGCAACCTGGGCAATGCCGCCCCCAGCGCCGATTCCATCCCACCTTTGATGGTGCTGGAGGCGTGGCTTACCGTGGCCGGACCCGAAGCGGCCCCCGGGTCCGTCTCTACAGTTAGCAGCGATGGCGCGATACGCCGTCTGCCGGTAGGTGATCTCTGCACCGGCCCGCGGCAGACGGCCCTGCGCCCAGGGGAAATGATCGTCTCCATTCATCTGCCGCCCCCACCGCCGCACACCGGCAGCAGCTACCTTCGCTTTATCCCTCGTGGGGAGATGGATATCGCCGTGGCCGGTGCGGGGGCCTGGGTGCAGCTCTCGCCCGAGAGAAATCGCATCGAGGCGGCGCGCATCGCCCTGAGCGCCGTGGGGCCAACGCCCCTCTTGGCCGCAGAAGCGGGCGCTTCGCTGGCGGGGCAGGAGCCCTCGGCGGAGGCGATGGCCGAGGCGGCGCGCCTGGCGCAAGAGGCAGCGCAGCCCATCAGCGATGTGCGTGGCACCGCCGCCCAACGCCGGCACCTGATCGGCGTCCTCACTCGGCGCGCGCTGGAGCAGGCCATCGAGAGAGCAAGAAGAGGTTAATCTCACCGTCGTTGTAGCCTGGAGGTAGGCCGGATAATCACCAAGATGCAAAGGCGCACAGAGCTGTGGTCATATCCTTTGTGCTTCTTTGTGTCCTTGGTGACTTGCTGGATGACTGCAATGAGTAGCCCTGTCAAGGAGGCGAGCCGATGGTAGAAAAGACCCGGGTGCGCGCGACAGTGAACGGGCGCGAGGTCGAGTTCCTCTGCGAGCCGCGGCAGAGCCTGCTGGAGTGTCTGCGCGATATCCTCCATCTCACAGGCACCAAAGAGGGCTGCAACGATGGCAACTGCGGCGCTTGCAGCGTGCTGCTCAACGGGCGGCTGGTGAACTCTTGCCTGGTGCTGGGCGTGGAGATCGATGGGCAGGCAGTGACGACCGTGGAGGGCCTGGCCGGGCCAGAGGGGTTACACCCCCTCCAGCAGGCCTTTCTGGATCAAGGGGGCCTGCAGTGCGGCTATTGCACGCCGGGCATGCTCCTGGCGGCCAAGGCGCTCCTGGACCGCAACCCCCACCCAAGCGAAGCAGAAATCCGCGCCTGGATGGCGGGCAACCTCTGCCGCTGCACGGGCTATGAGCGCATCGTGCGGGCTATTCAGAAGGCAAAAGGGCGGATGGAGGTGCCTGATGGCCGAGTATGAGGTGATCGGGTCACGGCCGGTGCCTTATGGGGCGGTGGAAAAGCTGACGGGACAGGCGGTGTTCGGGGCCGATGTCAGGCTGCCGCAGATGATCCATGGCCGGGTGCTGCGCAGCCCTCATGCTCACGCACGCATCCACAGGATCGATACGACCGCGGCGGAGGCCCTGCCCGGCGTGCGCGCGGTGGCGACAGCAGCCGATTTCACCGCCGGCAACGGGTGGGAAAACATGCTGGCCGGCAGCAAGGCGCTTTACGTAGGGCACCCCATCGCTGCCGTGGCCGCCGATGACACCTGGATTGCCGAAGAGGCCCTGGGCCTCATCCGTGTGGATTACGAGCCCCTGCCGCCGGTGCTGGATATGCGCGCTGCCCTGCAGCCCGGCGCCCCCCTGCTGCACCCGGACCTCGAGGCGGGCAACGTGGCCTCTCATTTCGAGATGGTCAAGGGCGACCCCGACCGTGCGCTGCGCGAGGCCGCCGTGATGGTGGAGCGCGAGTTCCGCACCACCATGGTGCACCAGGGATACATCGAGCCCCACGCCAGCCTGGCCGCCTGGAGCCCCGATGGCTCGCTCACGATCTGGACCTGTACACAGGGGGCCTTTCCCGTGCGCAGCGAGGTGGCGCGCCTGTTGGGGCTGCCCGAATCGCGCGTGCGGGTGGTGCCGACGGCCATTGGCGGCGGCTTTGGCGGCAAGACTGTGAGCTACCTGGATGCGGTGGCCGCCATCCTGGCGCGCAAGGCGGCCCTGCCGGTCAAGATGGTAATGAGCCGCGCCGAGGTCCTGCAGGCGACCGGGCCAACCCCAGGGACGATAATCCGCATCAAAGCGGCGGCCGGCCCTGATGGGCGCCTGCAGGCGGTGATCGCCGAGCTCTACTACGAGGCGGGCGCCTTCCCCAGCTCGATTGCAGGCTCGGGGGCCGAGGTGCTGCTGGGCGGCTATGATGTGCCCCACGCGCGGATCGAGGGCTATGACGTGGTCGTTAACAAGCCGCACACCGCCTCCTACCGCGCGCCCGGCGCGTGCCCCGCCGCCTTTGCCATGGAGCAGGTGGCCGATGAGCTGGCCGGGCGCCTGAGGATGGACCCCATCGAGTTCCGCCTGCTGAACGCGGCGCGTGAGGGCACAGTGCGCGTCAACGGCTCCTCCGCGCCGGTCATGGGCACAGTAGAAGTCCTGCACCGGGCACGTGAGCACCCCCACTATCGGGCGCCCTTGGGTGGGCCCAACCGTGGCCGGGGGGTAGCTTGCGGTTATTGGGGCAACTGGGGGGCGCAATCGAGCTGCACCATCCAGGTCAATAGCGACGGCACGGTGAGCCTCCTCACCGGCTCGGTGGACCTCTCGGGCTCGCTGACAAGCATCGCCATGCAGGCAGCAGAGATGTTGGGAGTGCCCATCGATCGGGTGCAGGCGAGTGTCGGCGATACAGGCTCCATCGGCTTTACCGAGGTCACAGCGGGCAGCCGGACGACCTTTGCCAGCGGCCTGGCGGCGGTGGAGGCGGCGCGCGATGTGATCGCCCAGCTGCGCGCGCGGGCGGCGGAGCTGTGGCGGGCCCCGCTGGAGCAGGTGACATTCGAGCGAGGGGTGCTTTCCTACCCCGCGGGTGGCCGCAAAATGACCTTCACTGAGCTGGCAGGGCTCCTGCTGGAAACGGGCGGGCCGGTAACGGGGCGGGGCAATGTGGATGGCGACCGCTATGGCGTGGGCCCGGGCTATGGCGCCCACATTGCCGATGTGGAGGTGGACCCCGAGACGGGCCGGGTGAGGGTGCTGCGCTACACCGCCGTGCAGGATGTGGGGCGCGCCATACACCCGGGCAACGTGGAAGGGCAGATCCAGGGCGGTGTGGTACAGGGGATCGGCTGGGCCCTGTACGAGGGCTATCAGTATGGGCCAGATGGCGCCATGCTCAACCCCACCCTGCTCGATTACAAGCTGCCCACCGCCCTCGATGCGCCCCCCATCGAGCCGGTGATCGTGGAAGTGCCCTGCCCCACCCATCCCTTTGGCGTGCGCGGTGCGGGCGAGGTGCCCATCGTGCCCGCGCCCGCGGCGGTCGCCAACGCCATCTATCACGCCACCGGTGTGCGCATGGAACAATTGCCCATGTCGCCCGCCTACATCCTGGAGAGGATGGGAATCATCTAGGGATATGAGAGCAGAAGAGGGCGGTACGGTTGTACCTCTCTCCGGCCTCATACCCCTGCAGGTGTACGAGTTTGTGGCCCCTCTTTGACTGTGGTACAATGCCCCCGTTCTTTTATGATCTGCGAGGAGGTTGGCTGTGCCCCTGAAGGAGTACCTGCGGATCCTCTGGAAGCGGGGCTGGATCATCATCGTCATGGCCTTTGTGACGGCTGCCAGCGCCGTAGTTTTCAGCATGCTGCAGCGTCCCGTTTACCGTTCCAGCATCCAGATCAATGTCATTCCAGCGCGCCTGGACCTGGGCCTGACGGAATCGATCAAAAGCCTGATGCGCAACTATGCCGCCAACATCGTCTCCAACAAGACCCTGCAAGAGGTCATCGACCGCACCGGGCAGGATATGACCACCGACATGCTTCGCAGCCGGGTCAAGGTGTCATCCATCGAATCGGACTTTATGATCCAAATCGATGTGGACGATTACGATCCGGTCGTGGCGCAACAACTGGCCCAGTCAGTCGCCGACGTTTTCATCGAGAACGTCAATATCTCCATGCAAGATCAGGACAAGGCCGACCGGGTGGGTGTTTCCGCCAAAGATGCGGCTGAGCCGGCCTATCTACAATCGCCCAAGAAAAAGATCAACGCCCTCGCGGGAGGGATTTTCGGTGTGCTCCTGGGGACAGTGATTGTCCTCGTCCTGGAGTGGCTCAATTCGGGGATCATCCGCTCGAGTACGGATCTCGAACGTGCTACGGGGATAACGGTACTGGGGGAGATTCCAGAGAACTAGCTATTAGCTATCAGTTTTCAGCTTTCTCGCTCGCTGTAGAGGGTGCTGTTCTCTCGGTCGAGGATCAAGGTGGACGCTTGGCGAGACCACGGCTGTGAGCCGTATGCTCGCGGTGTTTGTGCAATCACTATAAGCTAATAGCTAATAGCTGATAGCTCGGAGGTATCATGAGCGTTGATATGAAGGCACTTGTAACCCTCAGTGACCCAAATTCGCCGGTCAGTGAGGCTTACCGCGCGCTGCGCACCAATCTCACCTTCACCTCCATCGACAAGCCGCCGCGCACACTGATGCTGACCTCACCCGGACCCGACGAAGGCAAGTCGACGGTGCTGGCGAACCTGGCGGTAAGCATCGCGCAGACAGATCGACAGGTGCTGGTGGTAGACTGCGACCTGCGCCGCCCTTGCCTGCACGAGATTTTCGGCCTGACCAACGAAAAGGGTTTGACCACCCTGCTCGCCGACCCCAAAGCGCAGGCCAAGCCCCCATTCCAAGAGACCCCAGTGCCAGCGCTCAGAGTCCTGACCAGCGGTCCCCTGCCGCCCAATGCAGCGGACATGGTGGGCTCACGGCGCATGGTAGAGCTCATCGCCTGGCTGACGGGGCAGGCAGACATCGTGCTCTTCGACGCGCCCCCGATCAACGTGGTCACAGACGCGGTGATCCTGGCGACCCGCGTAGATGGCGTGCTCCTGGTAGCCCGCGAGCGGCGCACCCGGCGCGAAGCGGTGGCCCAGGCCAGGGAGAATCTGACCCGGGTCAATGCGCACCTGCTGGGCGCCGTGCTGAACGGTGCCGCGCTGGAGCAGCCCTTCAGCAAATACTATAGCCAGCCACGGGCCAGTCACTAGATGCGATGGCCGGCGCCAGGCGTGGTCCACTCGTTGACCTGCACACCCACATCCTGCCCGGGCTGGACGATGGCGCCTCCAGCATGGCCGAGGCAGCGCGTATGGCGCAAGTCGCTCTGGCTGACGGCATTGGCCGGATAGCGGCCACCCCCCATAGCCTGCGCCTGCCCTCCGGGGCCGATAGCGCCGCCCTGGCCGGACGGGCCGCCGAGATGCAATCCTTCCTCCGGGCGCGAAAACTGCCCCTGCGGGTGGCCCCGGGCGCTGAAACGGCCCTCATCCCCCTCCTGCCGCAGCAGATCGATGCCGGCCGCACCATTACCCTCAATGGCTCGCGCTACCTGCTCTTGGAGCTGCCTCACACCGGGTTGCCGGCGCGGATCGAGGAGGTGCTCTTTCAGGTGCAAGTGCGGGGCATGGTGCCGGTGTTGGCCCACCCAGAGCGGAACGCCGAATTGGCGCGGGGCCCGGAATTGCTCGCCCGGTGGGTGGAGCGAGGGCTGATGGTGCAGATCACAGCGGCCAGTCTTTTGGGCCAGCTCGGCCACGGCCCGCAGCGCGCCGCAGAGCGCTTCCTGGAGGCGAATCTTGTGCACATCATCGCTTCCGATGCTCACAACGCGGAGGGGCGACCGCCCGCCCTCAGCGCCGCCCGGGCCCGTGCCGCGGAGATCGCCGGCGCCGATAAAGCGTTGGCCATGGTCTCTTCGACCCCGGCCGCCATCCTCGATGACCTGCCCCTGGAAGTCGAGCCGCCGCGCCTGCCGGAGAAGAAACGGTGGTTTGGATTATTCCGATAACCCTGATTTGCCTTTGCCTCTGGGGCAGCCGCACCCGAGGCCTTTGGCTCGCGGGACGAACCTGGTGGCCCGGGGCGGCAAACTCAGGATAGAAACCGCCGCGTTGGCCACTGCTCCAGGCGGCGCAACAGCGCCTCCGCGGCCTCCCGCGAGGAAACTCCACTGACCGAGAGGAACACCCCCCGCGGGTCGAGGGTTTCCATGACCAGATCCAGCTCATCCAGCTGGCAGAACACCTGGATACCCTTCCCCGCCGCCTGCGCCCGGCGATAGACCTCTACCCAACGCGCGAAACCCTCATTGCCCGCGCCAGGCACGAACTGCAGGGCATCCAGATCCGGAATGGACAGGATCGAATCCAGGTGTCGGAGAGCGCCGGGGCCGTCGAGATGGTAGATCGAGTGTTCCAAAAAGCGGCATTCCCGCGCGATGCCCGGGAGGAAGATATCGTCGAACATCTCTTTGCTGATCATGATCGAGAAATCATTGCTGGGGACATAGAACTTGCAATCAGAGACCAGTGACAGCCAGGTCGAGATCGGCTGGTCGGCCGCCCGGAGCTTGTGGTAAAAGACGTCGTAGACCTGGAAATAGTCCGCTTCCAGCCTGCTCAGCAGGGCTTTGACCTCGTCGACATGGAGCAGCATATCTAGCGCCAGTTGCTGCGGGTCGCGGAGGGCTGCTATGGCATCGCCGCCCCCGTGCCAATCAGTCATGCCCGTGATGAACTTGCCCCGGCCAATCTCCAGAAACGCGTCGGTCATCTCGTGCAGCTTCTTGAGATAGGGGCTATCCCAATCCAGCTTGAGAGTCTCTGCATCGTGCCAGTCCTTCAGGATGGGCTCTGTCCAGCTCGTGCCGTAATCGCCGAAATGGATCGGGCACCCGTAAAATGCGGAAAACACTTCCGGTCCCAGGTTGGGGTAGGCAACCGGCATGCTATCGCCGAGAAACTCTTGATTAGCCAGCAGCGCCAGGTGCAACTCGGCCTGATACTCTGCGTCCAGCCACCTTTCCTCAGAAGTGGCGTGATGCACCGGCGGCAAGGGCACCCGCTCCTCCACCGGCTTGGCCAGCCCGAACTGCACCACGGGCCGGTCGATCAGCTCCCGCTCCCAAAAAGCATCAATGCGCTCCTTGGAGCGCTCATAGTCCGGTTTGAACTGAAACACTCGCTCTTTCTCCCCCTGATTGTTAGCCTTTCATCCCAGTGAGGGCAATCCCCTGGATAAAGTAGCGCTGGGCCGCTGGTGAGATCATAATCCCTTTGCACTGCCCTCGCAAATACGGGCAAGTACAAAGGCAGCGCACATACCTGCATATTGACTCTCCTCTAGAATCGCTGTATAGTTAGAATCAAGCATAAGATAGACGCTCAAGCCTCCCAAGGAAGGGGGCGCGGGGGAACCAAGTGCGCGGTGAATCCCCGGGATTGCTTCCGGGGTAGGGCAGCCGCCTTTAGCCCGAACCGATCAGCTAACCTCGCCAGCGTACAAAAGGCCCTGAGGCGCAAGCAACCTTGCGCTTTGTGGGCTTTTTTGATTCTGTTTCGCTAGAGGACAGCATGACACTACGAGAATCATTGCCCCAAGACATCATGGATCTGCTCAAGGCCGGCGGCGTCGACGACCAGCAGATCGAGATTGCCCTCCCCTCCGATATCGATGAGCGTGGCCGTTTTGGCCAGGAGTGGCTCGTCGTGGGCGGGGGGCAGGTGTGGGTTTTCTCACGCAACGGCCACGGTGCCATGCCGCTGCACAGTGTTCCCCTCGAGCATATCGAGTCGGCAGAGACGCGCGCCCAGGTGAGCAATGTGCAACTGGAGGTCATGGTCGGCGGTCGACCGATCCCTCTCCTGCGTTACTCCAATGCGGCTGCCGCGCGCTTTGGCCGGGCTGCCAAAGCCATCGAGACGCTGAGTCAGGGGCACCCCCTGGCCGCCGCTACGAGTGATGATGACTATGACCGGCGCCGTTGCAAGAGTTGTGGCCGCGTGCTGCTGGACGGCTCGACGATCTGCCCGCGTTGTTTGAAAAAGGGGCACATCATCCGCCGCCTGTTCTACATGGCTCGCCCCTACTGGGGCCAGATGGTGCTGATCTTCGTCCTTCTGGTATCCGGGGTCACGGTTGACCTCTTCCCTCCCTATCTGACCAAGACCCTGATCGACCAGGTGCTCAAATCGGGCCCGGGCACGCACCCGGAATGGCTGGCTTACCTGGTGGGGGGCATGTTGGGCTTGCAGCTCATCCGCATTGTCATCACGGTGAGCACGAACCGCAACACGACTTCGGTGAGCACCCGTTTCACCTTTGACCTGCGCGAGCAGATGTTCGAGCGCCTGCAGCAGCTTTCGCTGCGTTTCCACGACCGCAACTCGGTGGGGCGCTTGATCACCCGTATCAGTCAGGATACGGAGGAATTGACGGGCTTTTTGGGCCAGATGGGCACCTTTGCCCTGAACATCATGATGATCATCGGCATCGGCGCCGTGCTCTTTGTGATGAACCCGCACCTGGGGCTCTTTATTCTGGTGCCCGGGCCGCTGGTGATGCTCGCTACCTACAAGTTCTGGCAGTTCATCCGGCCCAAGTTCAACCGCTACTGGTACGCACGCTGGCGCATCAACTCGGCGTTGAGCGCCTCACTCTCGGGCATCCGCGTGGTCAAGGCCTTTGCCCAGGAGGAGCGCGAGACGCGCCGCTTCGGCCAGCGCAACCGCCAGCTCCTGAAGGTGCGCCTGGATGTGGATTATTCCTGGGCCACTTTTTATCCATTGGTGTCGTTCGTCTTTGGCCTGGGTGGCCTCCTCGTCTGGTACGTGGGCGGCAGGGAAGTGCTGGGAGGGACTATCACCCTCGGTACGTTGATCGCGTTCATCAACTACCTGGGCATGTTCTACGGCCCGCTCTCTTCACTGACCCAGATCAGCCAGAGCCTCAACCGCTTCCTGACGGCGGCGCAGCGCATCCTGGAAATCCTGGACCAGGAACCGGAGATTGCCGAGAGCGAGCACCCGGTGGAGATAAAGCGCCTCCAGGGCGAGATCGAGTTCGACCACGTGTCCTTTGGCTATGACCCTTACAACCTGGTGCTGCGCGATGTTTCGTTCCGGGTCAAGCCGGGTGAGTTCCTGGGCGTGGTAGGGCACTCAGGCGCCGGCAAGACGACTGTCGTCAACCTCCTCTGCCGTTTCTACGATGCGACGGATGGCGTTATCCGCCTGGATGGCATCAACATCCAGGACATCCGCCAGGCGGACCTGCGCTCGCAGATTGGCCTGGTGCTGCAGGAGCCCTTCCTCTTCCGCGGAACACTGGCCGATAACATCGCCTACTCCAAGCCGGATGCGACGCGGGAGGAGATCATCCGCGCGGCCAAGGCGGCCAACGCCCACGACTTTATCGTGCGGCGGCCGGAAGGGTACGATACCGTGGTAGGCGAATACGGGGCAGGCCTCTCGGGCGGTGAGAAGCAGCGTATCTCCATCGCCCGCGCTATCCTGCACGATCCGCGCATCCTGATCCTGGACGAGGCGACCTCATCGGTCGATACGGAAACGGAGCGCCAGATTCAGGAGGCCCTGAACACGCTGGTCAAGGGACGCACGACCATCGCCATCGCCCACCGCCTGTCGACCCTGGCCAATGCCGACCGTATCCTGGTCATCCAGCGAGGCCGGTTGATGGAGTCGGGCACGCCAGCGGAGCTGATGCGTATGCGCGGCATCTTCTATCGGTTTGTACAAACGCAGACACAACTCGGAATGATGGAAAAAGACCGCCAGGTGGCTGAGATCCTGCTGGCGAATGCGTGAGGCTGAACAACATGGCTATGCAAATACAGATGATGGACCCCCAGCTCTACGAGTTCCTGCAACAAAAGACCGAGCCCAAGTCGTATGAGATGCACAAGCTCGATCCTTCGACATTGCGCTTCTTCTTCTCGCCTGAAGGGCTGATGCGCATGGAGATGGCTGATCGCTGCTATCTGAGCGTGGAGATCGACCGCTCCTTTCCTGTGGACGAGGAAGGTCACTATCTCTCTATACGCAATGCCCTCGATGAGGATCACCCGGAGATCGGTATCGTCGTCGATGTAGCGCTGCTGGAGCCCGAGTCTCAAAAAGTGGTGCAGCAGGAGCTTTACCGGCACTATTTCGTGCCCCAGGTGCAGAATATCACCTACCTGAAGGAAGAGTTCGGGGTGCTGAACTTTGAGGCCCTGACGGACCGTGGGCCGCGCCAGTTCTCGGTGCGTAACCCGCAAGAGAACCTGCGCCAACTGACGGAAGATCGCATCTTTATCATCGATATCGATGGCTGCCGCTACGAGGTGCCCGATATCAGGAAGCTGAGCAAAAAGCACGCCGCCATCTTGAGAGATTACCTGGATTCCTAGCCTGCACCGGAGAAACAGGACGCCGGGTCTCATGCGCTACACACGCCCGGCGTGGACCCTTTAAGTGGGGTGGTCTGGCACCACTGGAAATGCCGCTGCCGCCTTGCAGGCGGCAGCGGCATTTCCAGTGGTGCCAGACCACCCCACGCCCGGATTTTCCCCCACCCCTTGAGGTTCCATGCCGGTCTGATGCGTAGCGTGAAAGCCGGCCGGCGGCGGAAACCAGCGCGGCAAGCCACTAGTGATGGTAGGTCATCACCTGGATATCGGCCACCCTGGCGGGCGCGGTAGCCTTGATGGTGCGCTCCTCACCGGGCAGGAGGTCAAAGTAGTTGTCGTCGAAAATGACCTTCATATCAGGGTGGAAGAGGTAGACGCCCTTGGCGAAGATATCAGTCTTGACCTTGAACGTATCGGGCCCAACCTGGGTAAGAGTGACCTTGGGCGCAGCCAGTTTCATGTGCTTGGGGCGCGAGAAGGTATAGGCGTTGCGTACGGCCGTGCCGTCATCCCAGCGCAGGGTAAAAACGGCCAGGCAGTCAAAGCGCCGCGCCTTGTAGTCGGGCAGTTGCAGGCGCCCCAGCGAGGCGGCGCCGCGGCCTTTGAGCAACACAGGGAAAGACTGAGTCTCCAGCACTTCGCCCGTGGTGCGCACGATCTGCATCTCCACCACACCCGTCTTGTCGCCGTCGCGCTCCGAGGCGACAAAGAGGTGACCCCACGAGTTGGCCTCGGGGCCATAGTTGATGGAGTATTCCTGCACATAGCCCACCATGTCGGGGCCAAAGCTGCGCTTCATATAGTACCAGCAGGCCTTGGGCTGCAGGTTATAGTCCACCACGGCCCATGAGATGGCTGGCCAACAGTCATTGATCTGCCAGATGAGCACACCGGCGCAGTCATAAGCCTGCGAGCGCCAGTGCTCCAGGGCATACTTCATATACTCGGCGTGAGCCAGGTTCGAAAGCACGACCGACTGATTGAAATCGGTGCTCACGCGAAAGAAGGCGCCCGTGAATTTGAGCAGCCGATCGTTCTTGGCCGGGTTCTCAAAGTGGTTGCGGGTGTCGAATACGAACGACTGGATGTTGCGATCCTCAGGCCCGCCAATGGTGAGCGCGGTGCGCAAGTCGGGCAGTGATTGGATGCCCGTCTCGGAGACAAAGCTGGGGGCACTGTAGGTATAGCCAGAAAAGTCCCCGCAGTTGGAGTGCAGGTCCCAAAAGTGCATGTCGCCGTGGGTCATGTCGTTGGCTCGCACACCCGGCTCCTCCGAATAGGGTGAGCCATTCCAGTAGGTGCGGTCGGGGTCCAGCTCCTTCACCAGGGCCGGGTAGACATCATCATAGATCTTGGTGCCGCCGAAATAGTCATATTTCTGGTGATCGCGCCACCATTCCTCATAGCCCCAGTGGTTCTCGTTCTCGCCACACCATAGGGCCAGCGAAGTATAGTTGCGCAGGCGCTTGATGTTATAGGCCAGCTCTTTCCGCACCAGCGCCAGGAAGGCCGGGTCGTCATCGGGGTAGAGTGAGCAGGCGAACATGCCATCCTGCCAGACCATGATGCCGCGCTCGTCGCAGAGGCGATAGAACTCGTTATCCTCATAATAGCCGCCGCCCCAGATGCGCAGCATGTTGGTGTTGCCGGCCTTAGCCAGGTCCAGGTTGCCCTTGTACAGACCATAGTAGCCGCGAGGGATCGAGTTGTCGACCGGGATCCAGTTATAGCCGCGGACGAAGACAGGCTGACCATTCACCTTGAAGAGGAAGCGGTTGCCCTCTCCGTCTTGGCGCGGCTCGCGCACGACCTCGATGGTGCGGAAGCCGAGGCGGTGCTGCCTGGCGTCGAGCAGGGCGCCCCCCTCAGCGAGGGCGATCTCCATGTCATAGAGGGCCTGCTCGCCTGCGCCATTGGGCCACCAGAGCCTGGCGCCCTTGACCTGGAACGAAACGGTAGCCTTGCCGCCCACAACAGTCGCCGTGAACTCGCCGCCGGCAATCTTGACTGTGGCCGCAGCCCCATCCGCCCCGGGGGCAGTGACTGCAACCGTGCCCGCCACATCGTTGCCGGTGATCGTATAGCGGACGTGGAAATCCTGGATCTCGGCGCGGTCATAGGCCTTGAGGTAGGCCGGGCGGAAGATGCCGCTGACAGGGATCTCCGGCCCCCAATCCCAAAAGTACGAGTAGGCTGGCTTGCGCAGAAACATAAAGCTGGAGCCCAGGTGCACGGGGGGCATGGGGCGCGCATACCGGTCACGGCGCGCCTTGGCCTCGACCATGGGCGAGCGGAAGAGGATGACCAGGCTGTTCTGGCCGGCCTGCACCTTGCCCGTGACGTCGAACTCGTAACCGATGTGGGCATCCTCCGTCTTGGCGATGCACTCGCCGTTGAGGAAGATCTCGGCTACCGTGTCGAGCCCCTCGAAACCGAGGAGCACATGTTTTTTGGCCGCCGCCGCACCGCCCTCGAAGCGGGTGCGGTAGACAAAGTCCATGTCTTTGTAGGGGGCGAAGGAATCCTCATAGGTCGCCGAAGTATCGGCCTCGACCAGGCCTGCCGCCTGCAGGTCAGTGAGATTCGTGCCGGGCACCGTAGCCGGGCGGAAGGTCAGCCCCAGTACATCCTGCGGACCCTTCACGGCACCATACGCGGCAAAGGCAAACTCCCAGCCGCTGTGCAACAGAGTCTTGGTAACGTCCATGGTTCTCTCCTATGCGATGAGGAGACTTCCGAAGTCTTGAAGACTTTGGAAGTCTGTTTCCTGTTTAGAACGCCTAACAAAACCGCGGCGCACTATGGGCCTTCGCCACGTCGGATACCCCCACCCGTAGCCCCGCCCCCTGCAGGGGCGGGGAATACGGGAATGAGGGGTTTTACGCGGGCGCAGCGCGCCCGCGTAAAACCCCTTTCACCGTTTCTCCCTCTTCCCGCAGGGCGGGAAGGGGGCCGGGGGGATGGGCGTTGCATGTAGCGCCATCTGCACCACAGGTTTTGTTAGGCACTCTTACTACTTTATCCGCAAGCGGATGGTCTTGATCTCGAACGGGCGGAAATCCAGGACCATGCTCTGCCCAGATACGGTCAGCTCGCGCTGGATCTCTTCGAGCATGTTCGTCTCGGCGGCGCTGGCGATGGGCAAAGCGGTGCTCAAGGTACAGCGGGCGCTTGCGCGCAACGCCTCATACAGGCGCACCACCACATCGGTAGAGCCATCCTCAGCAGGCTTGACCGTCTCGATGATCACGTTAGCGGCATCGACCTGGAAGAGCGAGCCCTCTGGCATGGCGCCCACGCCCGGCGTCGTGAGGACGGGGCAATTGAGGTCATAGGCCGCGCGCACCACGCCGCCCTCCACAAAAGGCCCGTTCCAGGCATAGAGGGCGTAGGTAAAGGTCTGCAGCCCTTTGTCAGCTGTCATATCGGGCGCCAGGGCCGACTTGAGGAGGGTCAGGTTGATCGAGTTGCCCTCGACGTTGACGCCATACTTGCAGTCATTGAGCACGGCAAAGCCACGGTTCTCCTCGGTGAGGGCTGACCACTTGTGGTTGGCCACTTCGAAGCGGTCCTCATCCAGCAGGCGCGAGGCATGGTTGGGCCGGCGGATGTGGCCGAACTGGATCTCATGCAGGGCCTCACTGGTGTGAATATCCACCGGGAAGTTGACCTTGAGCACCTTGTGCGACTCCTGCCAGTCGATCGCGGTGGCAAAGTCGACCCGGCGGCTGCCCCGGCGCAGTGAGATTTCCTGGGTAAGGGCCGAGTGGTGCAGCTTGCGGGTCACCCGCAGGGCAGCCACCAGCGGGCCGGAGGAGACGACTTCGATCTGCGCCTCCTCGGGCAATTCGACCGGCATCAGCTTGTAGTTCGAATCCAGGTCCCAGGCATCAAACCAGCCCGGCACATCCTTGTACAGGTGGAAGCTGTTGCAGAGGCCAGCGGCCAGCTCGCGCCCGGCATCCTTATCGTAGAGGCTCACGATCTCGCCGCGGCGGTTGAGCTCCAGGCGCAGGTGCTCGTTCTCCAGCAAGTTAGTGGCGGCCCGCAGGCTGTTGGCGGGCGATTGGGGGGCCTCAGCCGGGCGCACGGTCATCCAGCCGCAGCCTGGCACGGTCACCTCGGCCCACAACTGCCCGTCCACAGCCTGGACGGGCAGGGGCCGCCCCTGAGCATCAGCGGCGCCCAGGAAGCCCTGCGGCAGCGCCACCAACGCAGTGCGCGGCCAGGAGAGGGAGTTGCAGACGGTCAAATCAGCCAGGCCAGTTGGCAGCTGGCGCTCTCTACCCGCAGGCGTGCGCCCCACCAGGGCGGCGAGGGCGGCCTGGGCCGTCTCATGCGCCGTCTGCTGCACGGCAGCGTGGGCCATATCGGCCTCTTCATAGACCCGGTGAATCGAGGAGCCGGGCAGGATGTCGTGGAACTGATGCAGGAGCAGGGTACGCCAGGCGCCATCGATGGCCGGGCGCGGGTAGGAGTAGCCGGCCAGAGCGCGCGCCGCAGCGCCCCAGAACTCGGCCTCGCGCAGGGCCAGCTCACTCTGGCGGTTGTTCTTCTTGGTGTGCGCCTGAGAGGTATAGGTGCCGCGGTGGGCCTGGAAATAGAGCTCGCCCACATAGGTCGGCAGTTGGACGCCCCTGGCCTCCAGATCGTGGTAGAACTCGATGGGCGAGGCCAAGCGCACACGCGGGGCGCCTTCCAGGTCGCGCTGGCGGCGCAGGAACTCCAAATGGTCGCGAGTGGGGCCGCCGCCGCCGTCACCGTGGCCAAAGACCAGCAGGTCGGTAGAGAGGCCTTCCTTATGCACCTTATCATGCCACAGGCCAATGACAGTTGCCGGGTCGGTGGCGTTGCCATAGCCGCGGAAGAGGTGGGCAATGACCGTCGAGCCATCAATGCCCTGCCAGTTGAAGGTAGAGTAGGGGAAGGGCTCGCCGCCGTTATAGGCCCAGTAGATCTTGGCGGTGCCGAAATACTTGACGCCGCAGCCGCGCATGATCTGCGGCATGGCGCCCGAATAGCCGAACACATCGGGCAACCAGAGCAGCTCGCTCTCGACGCCAAATTCCTCCCGGAAAAAGCGCTTGCCGTGCACGAACTGGCGGATCAGCGCCTCGCCGCCAGAGAGGTTGGTGTCGGCCTCGACCCACATGCCGCCCTCAAGCACGATCTGCCCGGCGGCGACGGCCTTGCGGACGCGCTCATAGAGCTCCGGCTGGCGCGCCCTGAGCATGGTCAGAAGGTGCGGCTGGCTCTGGATGAACTTGTAATCAGGATATTCCTGCATGAGCGCAATCTGATTGGCCGTGGTGCGGGCCATCTTGCGCTCGGTTTCCTGCAGAGGCCAGAGCCAGGCCACGTCGAGGTGGCCGTGGCCAATGGCATAGAAGGTGGGGGCCGTCGAGCCGTTGACGCAGGCCAGCAAGGGCTGCAGGCGCTCACGGCCGGCGCGCATGGTGGCCAGGCGCTCGGCCAGGGGCAGCTCAAAGTCGACGATGGTCGTGAAATCGCGCAGGGCAGCGTCGATCTCGACGGCGCGCAGCGATTCGGGGTCCAGCGCGTCGCGCAGGCGGACGAGGGTTTCTACATCCACCCAGAGCTGATAGGCATCCTCATGCCAGATGCCAAAGGTCGTCTCGCCAAAGGTGCGCTGGGTGGGGCCGGGCTCGGGCACCGAGGGGCGCTCAGGGGGCACCGGGCCGCCGCCCTCGACCATGGGTCCGTGGCCGCCATAGCCCTCGATCAACACCTCGTAGCGCTCGCCGGGGCGCCCGTTGCGCGTGAGGGTAATCTCCTGGTGCTCGTGATCGCGAGCGCCGGCAATCAGGCCGTTGATGTACACGGCGCTCTCGGCGCCGACCTCGACCTTGAGCACAATGCGCGCGCCCGCCGCCGCAGGGGGCAGGGTCAGCTCGCCCTTGAACCAGGCATACTCCCACTTGGCGCCCCAGGGCATGCCCGGCACAAAGGGCTCAAAGTTGCCCTGCTGCAGGGCCTGCTCGGGGGTCAGTTGATCAAAGGTGGTAAAGCCACTGAGGTCCACCGGGCCGAGGGGTTGGTAGAAATGGCGCGGCAGTTCCTTCCGCCAGCGGTCCAGACGGCGCTCCCACTCGATGGGTAGGGACATGTGGATCTCCTTTGAACCTGAGAACGCCCACAAAGGGCAAAGGCACTAGACGTGACGTGCAGCGTTGTAACGCATCTCCTGCTGCAAAAGCTCCATATCGGCATCGACCATCATATGGATGAGCTGCTGGAAAGAAACCTCCGGCTGCCAGCCGAGCTTCTGGCGCGCCTTGGTCGCATCGCCGATCAACAGATCGACCTCCGCCGGGCGCACAAAGGCCGGGTCACTCACGACATGATCCTCATAGTTGAGGCCGAGGTAGCCAAAGCACTCCTGCAGCCACTCGCGGACGGAGTGGGTTTCCCCAGTGGAGACGACATAATCATCGGGTTGGTCCTGCTGCAGCATCAGCCACATAGCGCGCACGTAATCGCCGGCATAGCCCCAATCGCGGCGGGCGTCGAGGTTGCCCATGCGCAGTTCTTTGGCCAGGCCCAGCTTGATCTGTGCGGCGCCATAGGTCGCCTTACGGGTGACGAATTCCAGCCCGCGCCGCGGCGATTCGTGGTTGAAGAGGATGCCAGAGCAGGCGAACAGATTATAGCTCTCGCGGTAATTGACGGCGATCCAGTGGCCATAGACTTTGGCTACACCATAGGGGCTGCGCGGGTAAAAGGGGGTTGTCTCGTTTTGCGGCACCTCGCGCACTTTGCCGAAAATCTCACTGGAAGAAGCCTGGTAGAAGCGGATTTCTGGGTCCACCAGGCGCACGGCATCGAGCAGGCGGGTGACGCCGAGAGCGGTGAACTCTCCCGTCAGCACCGGCTGCTTCCAGGAGGTGGGCACGAAAGACTGGGCAGCGAGATTATAGACCTCGTGCGGGCGGTGCTCCTTCAGGATGTCGATCAGCGACATCTGGTCCAGCAGGTCACCCTGGACCAGGGTGATGCGATCCTGGATGTGACGAATGCGCTCAAAGTTGAGGGTGCTGGAGCGCCGCACCATGCCGATCACCTGATATCCCTTTTCGAGCAGGAACTCGGCCAGGTACGATCCGTCCTGGCCGGTCACCCCCGTGATGAGAGCCCTTTTCATGCTGCTTATCTGTCCTACCTTTGCAAAGCGATCAGTGGTTTTGGCTATCAGTCATGAGCTATCAGCCTGGTGTGCAACAGGCCAATGCTGCCTATTATGCCGCGAACAGAGCGCGGAGGCAAAACAACTCAGTGGTTAGCTATCAGGTTTCAGCTATCAGAGCGCGTACCCGTGCGACATGGCGCACACGCGGCTGATCTCTGATAGCTGAGGGTTGATAGCTACGTCGTCACCCGCCAGCGCCAATAGTCGAGGACGTCGTGCAAGCTGGCCTCCAGGGTAAAGGTCGTATGCCAGCCGGTGCGCGCGCGGAATTTGCTGCAGTCGCTCACGATCTCTGGTGTGTCGGAAGGGCGCATGCGAGCCGGGTCGGGCTCGACAGTGACGGAGATGGTGCTCAGAGAAAGCAGGATATCGAGCACTTGCTGGATGGAATGGGCCTGCTCGCTGCCCAGGTTATAGACTTCGCCGGGCTCACCCTGCTCCAGGGCCAGGGCATAGCCACGCACAATATCGCGCACATCTGAGAAATCGCGCCGCGCCGTCAGGTTGCCCACACGCAGCACTGGGGGCGCTTTGCCGGCCTCCGCTTCGGCAATCTGCTTGGCAAAGTCCGCGACAACAAACCCCGGTCCCTGCCTGGGGCCAATGTGGTTAAAGGGACGCAGGCGTACGATCGGCAGGTTGTGGCTCAAAAAATACTGATAGGCCAGGTAATCCTGCGCAATCTTGCTCACGGCATAGGGGTTGGTGGGGCGCAGGGGGTTATCTTCGCGGATGGGCAATTCCTGCGGCTTGACCAGGCCATACTCATCGGCCGAGCCGATGGTAAGGATACGCGGCGTCATCTCCAGGGCCAGAATCGATTCGAAAAGGTTGAGCTCGCTCAAGATATTATTGACGAGCGTCTGGCCCGGGGCAGCCCAGGCGGCGGGTACGGCGGCCTGGGCTGCCAGGTGGAAGACATAATCGGGGCGCACTTCGCTCAACACATTGCGCGCCCAGTTCGTATCCTCCAGGTCGCCCAGGTAAAGCCGGATGCGTCCCTTGATGTGGTCAATGTTATAGGTTCCGCCAGCAGGAAGCGTCACCCCAGAGACCTCATAGCCTCCTGCTAGCAGATACTCGGCCAGGTGACTACCGGCAAAACCAGCGATACCGGTAATAAACGTGCGTCTTTTGGAACTCAAAGGCACCTCGGAGCGTAACGCGTAAAACGTAAAACGCGAAACGTCAAGGCTGCGTTTGCGAAGCACATACTACTCTGAGAAGGGCCCAAGATGATTAGCACTTACCGTGCCGCGATGCGCTCTGCAATGGCAACCTGACGTTTTACGTTTTACGTTTCACGCATCAGATTCTTACAGCCCTGCCTGACGGCGCAGACTCTCAGCCTTGTCGGTCTTCTCCCAGGGGGCGTCAATATCGGTGCGGCCAAAGTGACCATAGGCCGCCGTAGGCCGGTAGATAGGCCGACGCAGGTTGAGGTCGCGGATGATGGCGCCAGGGCGCAGGTCGAAATTGGCTCGCACGAGCTCTTCAATCTTTTCTTGCGAGATATGGTTGGTACCGAAACACTCGATATTCATCGATACAGGGCGGGCCACGCCAATGGCATAGGCCAGCTGCAGCTCCACGCGGTCTACGAGGCCTGCGGCCACCAGGTTCTTGGCCACATAACGAGCGGCATAAGTGGCCGAGCGGTCCACCTTGGTCGGGTCCTTGCCAGAGAAGGAGCCGCCGCCATGAGGGCACATGCCGCCATAGGTGTCGACAATGATCTTGCGACCGGTGAGCCCCGTATCACCCATGGGGCCGCCGACGACAAAGCGCCCGGTGGGGTTGATAAAGTAGCGGGTGCGCTTGTCCAGCAGCTCGGGGGAGATGACCGGCTTGATCACGTGCTCCATGACGCCGGCGCGGATCTCGTCCTGGTCGGTATTGGGGTCATGCTGGGTCGAGATGACGATGGTATCCACCCGCACCGGCTTGCCGTACTGATATTCGATCGTGACTTGCGACTTGCCGTCGGGGCGCAGGAAGGGCAGCGTGCCATCCTTGCGTACAGCGGCCAGGCGCTTGGTGAGAGCGTGGGCCATCTGGATGGGCATCGGCATGAGCTCGGGCGTTTCCGTGCAGGCAAAGCCGAGCATCATGCCCTGATCGCCAGCGCCAATGGCCTCGATAGCCTTGTCGTCCATTTCACCGTCTTTGGCCTCCAGGGCACGGTTGACGCCGAGGGCGATATCGGGCGACTGCTCCTTGATCGATGTGATCACACCGCAGGTCTGGCTGTCAAAGCCGTACTTGGCCCGGGTATAACCGATCTCCTCCACCGTCTTGCGGATCACGGCCGGCATATCGACATAGCATTGGGTGGTGATCTCACCCATCACCACCACCAGGCCGGTCGTGGCAGAGGCTTCGCAGGCCACCCGGCCATAAGGATCCTGTGCCATGATGGCGTCAAGGATGGCATCCGCGATCTGGTCACAGAGCTTGTCTGGATGGCCCTCCGTGACCGATTCGGAGGTGAATACATATTTGGGCGAAGTAAGGCAGCTCAGGCTCATGATGTTTCTCCTTCAATGAGCTATCAGCCAACAACGAGCGGCTTTCAGCTCCAACGATATAGCCTACCGGATACGCTTGATCGATCTTGGACAGACGACAGCGCGGTCAGGTTTCAGTGACGGCCATCAACCACAGCCCCTAACTAGAACGCTGAAAGCGAGCACAAGTTGTGCCAGACGCCCTTAAGAGTTGCCAGCCCCCCGCAAGCGCTCACAGCTGTCGAGCCAGGGGCAGGCCGCCTCAAAGGTAGTGAAATGCTTAAAAGCCTCGTAGCGCCGGCGAATATCGGCCATGGTCAGGCTGCGCAGACGGTTGACGCTGAAATCCTCCACCGTGAAAGAGGCCGCCACACTGCCGTGCACGATGCCCTGGCGGATGGTCGCATCCGTGACCTCGCCAGCGTGAGCCAGATAGCCCACCAAGCCCCCTGCAAACGTATCGCCCGCCCCAGTCGGGTCGGCGAGGCATTCGAGTGGATAAGCGGGGGCAAAGAAATAGCCCTCGGTGGGGTCGCAATCGCGGCAAAAGAGCACGGCCCCATACTCGCCCTTTTTGACGATCAGCGCCCGCGGCCCCAAGGCCAGGATCTGGCGCGCCGCCTGGATCAGGTTAAAGGTCCCCGTGTATTGCCGCACTTCGGCTTCGTTCATCAGCACCACGTCAACACGCCGGATGGCCTCGGTGAGCGTATCGCGCTTGCTCGCGATCCAAAAGTTCATCGTGTCGAGCGCAATAAGCCTGGGGCGCCCCGAGACCTGGTTCAACACATCGAGCTGCAGGTCGGGATCGATATTGGCCAGGAAGACATATTCAGAGTCGCCATAGCCGGCAGGGAGCTGAGGGTGAAAATCGGCAAAGACGTTCAACTCGGTCACCAGGGTATGCGCTGTGTTCAGGTCATAGTCATAGCGGCCGGCCCAGCGAAAGGTGCGCCCGGCAACCATCTGCAAGCCGCGCAGGTCCACATTGCGGCTGCGCAGAAACTTGATATGCTCTGGCGGGAAATCGGCGCCCACGACACCGACCAGGTTAACCCGGTCGTAGAGGCTGGCCACGACAGAAAAGTAGGTAGCGGCGCCCCCCAGGGCCTCGCGCACACTGCCAAACGGCGTCTCGATGGCATCGAGGGCCACCGAGCCTACGACCAGGATACTCACACCGACTGTACCTCCGCAGTAACATATTTCTGACGCATGAGTGCAGAGACTTGCGCCGTGAGCTCGAGCACGCGCTCGGCCAGGGCAGGCTCCAGGGACCCACACCCGCAGGAGGGGCTCACCAGGCCTGCGCTCAGGAGCGCCTCTCGCGGCACCCCCTTGGCAGCCAGGGAGTCGATGGCCTCATGGAGCCGCTCCACCAGGTGTTCGGCCGTCTCACTGCCAGCGGCATCGCCCGCCGGCACAATGCCCCAGGCGATGGCGCCGCCGCGCTCGAGAAACGCGGTGATTTCCTGCGGGTAGAGGGCTAGAGATTGGGCGTACTCGTAGGCATCGAGGCTGAGGATGTCGATGGGCGTGTCGAGAAGCAATGCCCAATCGGTATTGCCGCAGCAATGGATGCCTTTGAGCCCGCTGATTCCGGCTATCACCTCATGCAGGTAGAGCAACGCCTGCTCGCGGCTGAGCGAGATAAAGGCCGAGCCAAAAGCGCTCATGTAGGGCTCATCTACGAATATGATCGTGCGCGTCCCGCGGCTGGCGAGTGTGCGCTCCTGCCAGGTGGCCTTGAGGCGCAGATGTTTGGCGATGGCATCAGCCAGGATCTCATCATAGAGCAAAGGGCGTCGGTTCTGATCGACGACCGTCAGCCCCCAACTGATCGGCCCCGTAACCTGCCCCTTGAGCAGCAGAGGCTCGCCCAAAACCACCGAGTCTGTCTGCAACTCGGCCAGGCCGGCCGAGAAATCGGGGCCGATAGCGCCATAGGCGAGGTCATCCTCCAGGTAAGCCAGGTAGAGGCGCTCTAACCCCGGGTCGAGGTCCTGGCGGCGATCGACATAAATGTGCCGGTCCTCCAACACAACGCCAGGAAAGGCCTCACTGAACTGCACGTACATGTTCTCCAGATAGGAGCGACGAGGGAGCTGCGGCCAGAAGGGCGTCTGCGGAAAACTCCGCAGCACCGACGACCAGGCTTGATCGGGGTTAGTGTAGGGCACGCTGCCCATACCTAACGGCAGCCAGTCGGGCGCAAAGCGGGTCATGGTTGCTCCCTTCCTTCCGTAATAAGTAATGCGTAAAGTTACTATTCCAGGGCATGTATGCCCTTCAGGCTGCTCTCTCAGCGAACCCTACGCGAAGCATCAGGCGCACGGAAACCATGACTTACCTTATTACGGTTTATTTATCATCCGATTGAGCCCCACGCTAAACGGCGGGTACACAATCCCCTTCTCTGTAATAATGCCCGTGATATACCGGTGCGGGGTCACATCAAAGGCCGGGTTGGCTACATGCACCCCTTCCGGTGCGATTGGCAGGTCGCGAATATGGGTCACCTCGCGCGGATTGCGCTCTTCGATCGGGATATCGGCGCCAGTGGCGAGCTGCAGATCCACCGTGGAGGTGGGGGCGACGACATAAAAGGGAACACCGTTCTCATGGGCCAGCACCCCCAGGGTGTAGGTGCCGATTTTGTTGGCCGTGTCGCCGTTGGCGGCGATGCGGTCGGCGCCGACGACAATGAGGTCCACCCGACCGCGGGAGATGAAATGCCCGGCCATGTTATCGGTAATCAGGGTCATGGGGACGCCCCAACGCATCAGCTCCCACGCGGTGAGGCGGGCGCCCTGCAGGAAGGGACGGGTTTCGTCGACAAAAACGTGGATGTGCTTGCCCGCATCAAAGGCAGCCCTGATCACGCCCAGGGTCGTGCCGATGTCGACGGTCGCCAGCGCGCCGGCATTGCAGTGGGTTAGCAAGTTCATACCATCGGCCACCACTTCCTGGCCGAACTGCGCCATGCGGCGGTTGGTCTCCACATCCTCATCGGCGATGGCAATCGCTTCCGCCACCAGGGCCTGGCGGGTAACCTCGATCCCAGCCGGCAGGGCCGCCTCAGCTTTGTGGCGCATACGTTCGATGGCCCAGAAGAGGTTCACCGCCGTAGGCCGGGTGCCAGCGAGGGTACGCATGGCCTCATCCAGGTCGGCGCGCAGAGCATCGGGGGTTGTGGCCGGGCTCTGCAGGGCCGCAAGGGCCACACCATAGGCCGCTGCCGCGCCGATCGCCGGGGCCCCACGAATCTCCATCTCAACGATCGCGCGCGCCACATCACGGTAATCGCGATAATGCCGCCAAACTTCCTGGTGGGGCAGCAACCGCTGGTCAATCAGGCTCACCACCCCATCGTGCCACTCAATGGTCCGCACCGGGGCCTCCTATCTGAAAGAGCCAAAAAAAAACTCCCTGACGGGAGAGAAGACTGTTTGCTCCTCTCTCATCTTTCAGATGCACCCCACACTCGCGGGCATAAACATCTGCCGGAATTGGCACCATAACCAGCCTGGCTGGATTTGGTTGCCGGGGTTTCTCAGGGCCGGTCCCTCCACCCCTCTAGATAAGAGTCGGTCAATTCCTTATTCGATTGGCGAGCATTGTACTCAGAGGGAGCAAGATTGTCAAGAACAGCTTGCGGGCGAGTCGCGCTTGTATCCGGGGGGCAAGCGCACTATCATAGGGCCAGCCCATTTGACGAGCCGGAAGGGGAACCAGCAGCCATGAAGCGAAAGAACTGCGCCCGTCTCTACCGCGATGTGCCCCCCGAACAGTATGCCCGGCTCTTGCGCTTCCGGGCCACCCACTCTCCGCGGTCATTGCAGGCGGCGGGCCTGAGCTGGCAGTATCTGGCGAGCGGCTACGGCGCCCGGCACCTGCTCGTCTTGCCCGGAGGGCTGCGCATGGCCGAGGCGGCGTTCCCCCTCATCAGCGCCCTGGAGGCGGATTTCCGCGTCCTGGCGCCGAGCTATCCCCCGGCCCGCAGACTGGATGCACTTCTCGACGGTCTGGCCGCCATCCTCGACGCCGAGGGAGCAGCGCAGGCCGCCGTTTATGGCGCTTCCTATGGCGGAATGATCGCCCAGAGCTTCCGATGCCGCTACCCCACGCGGGTGAGCCACCTGTTACTGGCCAATACCGGCCTGCCGCCAACCCGGGATGAGGTGCGCACGCTGCCATCACTCATCACCCTGCTGCGCCTGCTGCCCTATGGAGCGCTGCGGCGCCTCATTACACCCCTCTTCGGCCGGCTGATCACAGCGGGAGCGGAGCAGCCATTCTGGCAGGCTTTTATCGAGGAGCTGCTCACCTGCCGCCTGCGCAAGGCCGATGTGCTCAGCCATTTCCAGGTGGCCCTGGACCTGGGCCGCCGCTACCGCTTTTCGCCGGATGACGTAGCGCACTGGCCGGGGCGCGTGCTCATTCTGGAATCGGTGCCCGATGTGATTCAGCCCGCCGAGCAGGCAGCCCTGCGCACGCTCTACCCGGGAGCGCAGGTACACACCTTTCCGCAGGGAGGCCCCACCCCCTGGCTCACCAGAACAGAGGAATATGTGGGGGTAATCCGTGCGTTCCTCGTCCAGTAGGCAGGCCTGGCCCAACTGTTGCTGAGCCCTGTGAGCATACATCAAGCGCCTGGAAGGAGGGGTAATGGAAAAGGTTAGTCATGCGGTGGGCGCGCATCCGGTGCAGATCCCGATAGGGGCGCTGCGATTGGAGGGAGAGCTGACCATCCCGCCGGAGACGACGGGCATTGTGCTTTTCGCCCATGGCTCTGGATCGAGCCGCTTGAGCCCACGTAACCAGTTTGTGGCGCAGGTGCTGCAGCGGGCAGGTGTGGGCACGCTGCTCTTCGATCTGCTGACCGAAGACGAGGCGTTGAACCGTTCCCTGGTTTTCGATATAGACCTTCTGAGCCGGCGCCTGGGCTCTGCGACCGAGTGGCTGCGGGCTCAGGAGCTGCCGGGGCCAATGCGCCTGGGCTATTTCGGCGCTTCGACCGGGGCAGCGGCCGCGCTACAGGCGGCGGCGGAAAAGGGGCCCGAAATCAGCGCCATCGTCTCACGCGGGGGCCGGCCCGACCTGGCCGAGGGCTATCTCGACCGGGTGACGGCGCCGACATTGCTCATTGTGGGCGAGCTGGATTGGCAGGTGCTCGAGCTGAACCGGATGGCCTTTGATCTGCTGCAGACGGAGAAGGACCTGGTGATCGTGCCGGGGGCCACTCACCTGTTTGAGGAACCCGGAGCGCTGGAAGAGGTCGCCCGGCTCGCGACCGACTGGTTCAAGAAATACCTGCAGTAACCAATGACGGGTTGCACACGACTTGTGGTATAATGGTGCCAGACTATCGTTTAACGGTCGTTGCATCTATTTTGGGAGTGTCTATATCCGATGAGTCGTGTGGTCAATGCGGACAACGTGGGGACGCAGCGGCAGCGGTTGCGCCGCACAATCGCCGAGGCGCTGCGCCGTTTGATGGCCAAGGGAGATCTGGATGAGGAAGCCAGAGACTTGGCCGCGCTGATCGTGTTCTCTCTGCGCGAAATCGACGACGGCATCGAGCAGACGACCGCCGCCTGGGAAAAGCGCGATTACTATCTCAAGGCCGATCGTTTCCGCCAGGATTGGTTGTGGGTGACGCCGTCAGCCGACGAAATGGAAAAGATCCTGCGCCAAGGGGCTTGGGAGCGCCTGCCCGCAGCCCTGGCCAAGCTCCTTCCATACTTTTCCGATATCACCATTAACCGTATGGTGCGCAATAATAACGAGCTTTGGGATGGATGCTACCAGCGGCTGTTGAACAGCCCTCCAGGAAGCACTGGACGCGCCGCAACCAGGCTATCGCCGGCGACGACATAGAGAGCTATCGGCTTCTGGTTCTGCATAGTGAGGTCGGCACTGCTTCTATAGCACGCCTCGCCTGTGATGATCAGCGTCAGCTTGCCACAACAGGATCGAACTGATAGCCAATACTGATAGCGAATAGATGGAAAGGGTGCTGATGTACACGCAAGTTCGTATCAATCACGCCCTGCTAGAGCTGGTACAAGGCGATATCACCGAGCAAGATACCGACGCCATCGTGAACGCCGCCAACCCGAGCCTTTTGGGTGGCGGTGGGGTCGATGGCGCGATCCATCGGGCTGCCGGGCCGGAGTTGCTGGCGGAATGCCGCCTTTTGGGCGGCTGCCCGCCGGGCGAGGCGCGCATCACGGGCGGCGGCCGGCTCAAGGCGCGCTATGTGATCCATGCCGTGGGGCCGGTGTACTATGGCGGCACGGCAGATGAGCCGCAAAAGTTGGCCGGCGCCTATCGTCACAGCCTGGAGCTGGCCTCGCAGCACGGCTTGCACAGCATTGCCTTTCCTTCCATCTCGACCGGCGCCTACGGCTACCCGGTGGATGAGGCGGCGCCGATTGCCCTGGGCACGGTGATCGAGTATCTGCGCACTCACCCGGAGATCGAGCTCGTGCGGTTTGTGCTGTTCAATACACCTACTTTTGCCGCTTATGAGGCGGCGTTGCGGGCGCTGGCGCCGGCTTGATGTTGCCCTCAAGGCTTTTGCCTCACAACTCGCCGATGCATGGGCGCAGCCATGCGGGGCTGTAGTACAGCAGGCAGGCTCTTCTGCCATCTGCACACTCCTCCGTGCCTCAGGGGTATGGTGGGTCTGGGCGCCGCTGCAGCGGCGCCCAGACCCACCATACCCTCCAAAAGGCCTGTTCCGGCCGCACGCGGAGCAGGGTACCCGGAAGCTAAAGGGCGCTTTCATCGTGCGTGTTGCCCAATCGGGCACGGGGGACTGGACGATCGCTTCAGCAGGAGGGGCCGGACCATCTAGAGGGCATGAAGAGGAGCTATGGACCGAGAGACCTGGCTACGTCAACGGACCGGGATCTTCCCTGCCTTGATCGAGGCGATGCGCCCGCTCAAGTGGGCGCGGAACGCGTTCGTGCTTACGGCCCTGATCTTTGACAAAAAGATACTCGATCTGCCCTCCGTGCTGCGGGTCAGCGGTGCCTTTGTGCTCTTTTGTCTGGTGGCGAGCGGGGTCTACCTGGTGAATGACCTGCTCGATATGGAGCGTGACCGGCAGCACCCCGCCAAAAAAAACCGGCCTCTGGCCAGCGGTCGGCTGCCGGTGGCGGTGGCGATCCCGGCAGCGATTGTACTCCTGGCCAGCAGCGTGGGCCTGGGGCTGCTGCAAGATACGGCGCTGGGCCTGATTCTCCTGACCTATGCAGTCATCAACCTGGCCTATTCGCTCTGGCTCAAGCACATCGCGCTGGTAGATACTTTTGCCGTCGCCTCGGGCTATGTGCTGCGCGTGGCAGCGGGCGTGGCGGCGGTGCATGTGGAGCGCTTTTCGCCCTGGCTATACGTCTTTACCCTGCTCTTTGCCATGCTCGTCTCGCTGGCCAAGCGGCGGCAGGAATCGATTATGCTGGCCAGCAATGCCGGGGCCCATCGCAGCAGCCTCAACGACTATACCATCGCCTTTTTCGATCATTCCATCAGCATGATGGCGGGCGGCGCGATCGTCGTCTATTGTTTCTATACCTTCTCGGCCCCCAACCTGCCAGCCAACCATGCCATGATGCTGACCATTCCGCTGGCCATGTTCGCCTTTCTGCGCTACCTCTACCTGATCTACACCAAGGGTGAAGGGGGCACACCCGACGACCTTTTTTGGACTGACCGGCCGCTCCTGGTCAGTGCGATCCTCTGGGGGGCCTGCGCGGCGGCCGTTCTCTACTTGCTATAGTCGTGCGCTCTTTCGGATAAGGAGTATCCTATGGAGATCAAGATCCCGTGCGGTGAGAAGACCTGCACCGTGAAGTTGCCGGCGGAGCAGGTGGCCTGGGTGTTGGAGCCGGCGGACCGCCCTGCCCTGCCAGACGTGTCGGCGGCGCTGCGCGCGGCGCTGGCTCAACCCATCGGTAGCCCGCCGCTGGCAGAACTGGCCGCCAAGGCACAGGGTGAGGTCGTGATCCTGGTCGATGACGGCACGCGCAGCACGCCGCAGGCGCTCCTGTTGCCGGTACTGCTGGATGAACTGAACCGTGCGGGCGTGGCCGACGAGCGCATTGTGCTGCTGATTGCATTGGGCACTCACCGGCCGATGGACGCCGCTGAGCGCGAGGCGCACCTGGGCCGCGAGGCGACCCGGCGCGTGCGCGTGGAGAACCTGGATGCCCGCAACCCCGAGGCTTTTGTGGACCTGGGCACGAGCCCCAGCGGCGTGCCGATTTTCGTGGCCAGGCGTTTCTACGAGGCGGGGCTGAGCCTGGCTGTGGGTAACATCGTGCCCCATATGTTCACTGGCTTTTCGGGCGGCGCCAAAATGGTGCAACCTGGGGTGTGCAGCCCATTGACCACGGCGCGCACGCACCTGCGCGCGGCGCCCCTGGTGCATCAGACGCTGGGGCAGATCGAGAACCCCGTGCGCGCCGAGCTGGACCTGATTGCGCGGCGGAGCAGGCTGGGTTTTATCGTCAACACAGTGCTCAACGGGCGCAACGAGGTGATCGAGATCGTGGCCGGCGACCTGGTGGCCGCTCACCGCAAAGGAGCAGCTACCGCGCGTGAGGTCTTTGGCGTGCACGTGCCCGAGCAGCCCAAGATCGTCCTTGCCGGCTCCTTCCCGGCCGACCGCGATTGGTGGCAGGCGGTCAAGGCGATCAACGCCGCCTCCATCGCCGCGCGCCCAGGGGGCGATGTGATCATCGTCGTGCCGGGCCCGGAGGGCATTGCGCCGGACCATCCATACGTGGAAGAGCATGGCCTGCTCACCCAGGCGCAGATCCTGGAGCAGGTACAGCAAGGCGCCTGCACCGACGAGGTGGCGGCAGCGGCCTGTATTGCCTGGGATGTGACGCGCAGCAAGACGCGGGTGACGGTCGTTTCCGAAGGCATCAGCGCCGAGCAGGCAGCGCGCATGGGCATGGAGCACGCGCAGACGGTGGAAGAAGCGCTGGAACGGGCACTGAGCCGCCAGGGTACCCGCGCCCGCATCGGCGTCATGCCGACGGCGGGTGAGTTGCTGCCCTTGGTATAGCCATGGAGGACCAGTGCGTTACGATGCCGTTGTCTTTGATCTTTTCCATACCTTGGTCGCGCTGGAGACGGCCGGGCCGGCGGGGCCGCCGCTGAACGAGCAGCTTGGCGCGCCGAAAGAGTGGAATACGGTCTGGTGGCGCCTGACCGATGGCCGGGCACGGGGACGCTACCCGACGAATGAGGGGCTCTTTGCCCTGATTGCGCAGGAGTTGGGATTGCCCGCTGAGCCAGAGCGTTGGCGGGCGGCGGCGACAGCGCGCAAGGCCCGCTTTCGCCGGGCGCTGACCCAGGTGGAGCCCGAGGTGCTCAAGGGACTGCAGGCCCTGCGCGCCCTGGGCCTGCCCTTGGGCCTCCTCAGTGACGCGGATTGCGACGAAGTCTCGTCCTGGCCCGACTCACCCCTGGCGCCGCTCTTCGACCGCGCTTTCTTTTCCTGTCACGAGGGCCTGCGCAAGCCCGAGACCGAGTTCTACCGCCGCCTCTGCCGCAGCCTGGGCGTGCAGCCCGAGCGCTGCCTTTATGTGGGCGACGGTTTCAGCGATGAGCACGTGGGCGCTCGGCGCGTGGGTATGACCCCCGTGCTCATGACCTGCTTCCTCAAGCGCTATTACCCGGAGCGTATCCCCCGGCTCCAGTCGCGCTGCGATTTTGCTGTCGGTAGTGTGGCGGAGCTGGCGGACGTAATCCGTCACGCGTAAAGCATGAAACGTCAAACGTAAGATTGCCATTGATTGGGCTCGCTGGGCAGTGGAGCAATCGCTGCAGGCAAGCTTGGGTGGAACAGTGAGTGTTGCACCATGACGACCTTACGTTTGACGTTTCACGCTTTACGCACATCAAAGGAGTCGCCTTGGCTCGCACAACCACCGCCACCTCCTGGGCTGCCGAAGTACCGCTCCTCGCCCTCCTGTGGGGGGCAAACCTGGCCGTGTTCACGGCGGACCTGATGATGAACGCCCTCTACCCGGCGCTGGCTATGCGCTTTGGGGTGCCGCTGGAGACGGTGGTGCTTCTGACCACGCCGCGCATGTTGGGGCAGATCGGGGTATTGGCTCTGGGCGCCCTTTCGGACCGGGTGGGCCGCGCGGCGGTGCTGGCCGCCGGGCTGTTCCTGGTGGCGCTGGCAGGGTGGGGCGGGGCACTGGCGCCAGGGCTGGGTGTGATGATCCTGGCCCAGGGCGCCATGGGGCTCGGCTTTGCCGTGGTAACCACCATCATCCCCTGTGTGGTAGGCGACCGCTACCGCTATGAGATCCGCGGCCGGCTCCTATCCCTCATCCAATTTGCCCTGCCCTTTGCGCTCATTGCCGTGGTGCCGACGATCATTGCGCTCGCCGGCCGGTACACCGTCGCCACGCCCTTTATGGCGCTGGGCACGGCGGCGGGGCTGCTGGGGCTGCTCTCGGCCTGGCGTCTGCCGCGGGCGATGGCGGCCGGCACCGCCCGCCCCGCGCCCGGCAGCGCCAAACCTGCCAGTTGGGTGCGGCCAGATGTGCTGGCTATCGTGGCCGTGTGCCTGCTCATGGCCATCGTGCCGACGGCGATCTTCGGCTTCCTGGCCGGCTGGGTAGGTGCGACCTTTGGCGACCCCGACCGCACAGTGAGCCTGGCCTTCGCCTGCGATGGCATAGGCGCCCTGCTCGGCGTCTCCCTGAGCGCTTACCTGGTGGATCGCCTGCACAAGCGTTGGGCGGCGGTGGTCGGGCTGGCGCTGACCGGGTGCTGCACCCTTCTGCTGCCGGGCACACGGGGCGCCTTGCCGCTCATGCTACTGGCCGTCGGCGGTCTGGCGGCGTTCAACGAAATCGGCTACATTGCGTCTCCGGCCCTCCTGGGGCAGATGGCTCCACAGGCGCGAGGCACCATCTTGAGCGTGTGGGCAACAGCATTGGCTATCGGCGGGGCGATTGCCCCCTGGCTGGCGCGGCCACTGTGGCAGCGATGGGGGATGCAGGGCCTCGGCTGGGCAGGCGGTGCGCTGCTGATCGTGCTGGCAGGTCTGCTCGCTCTGGTGCAGGCGGAGCCCGATTGATTTGGCCAGACCAATGCTGGTGTCGATTTGGGGCATCGACATACCTGTGGCATGATGTATATCGATTGTCAGCTGGATCGGCGGACTGCCACCCCACTGGAAAGCTGGACCACTATGACTTTATGGATGATCAAGCACGCATCATCGCTTGGCCGGCGCCCGCTATACGCTCCCCTCTGGTTGCCCATCGCGGCGGTTCTCCTGGCCTGCAGCCTGGCCGCCTGCGCAGCTCAGGCCGCTCCGCCTCCCACGGCCGCGCCGACCGCAGAGCCATCGCCCACGGCGAGTCCCACACCCAGGCCCACGGCCACCGCTACGGCAACGGCCACGCCCGAGCCCAGCCCGACGCCTACCCAAAGCCCCACCCAGACGGCGACGCGAAAGCCCAGCCCAACGGCGACCACGGCCCCGACGAAAGCCCCACCTGCGGCGACCCCCACCGAAAGCAAACCACAGGCGGCCGCCAATATCGCCGGCGCCACAGGGCCAGCGCCAGGCAGCTTGGGGCCGCGGCTGGTACTGGCCAACTATTTCGCCTGGTACTCACCATCAAGCTGGAGTGGCTGTAACATCAGCGCCGGCGACAAGCCGAGCCAGCTCTATAATTCCGATGATCCGGCGACGATGGCCACTCAGATCAGGCAAGCGATGAGCGCCGGCATCGATGGCTTTACCCTGCAGTGGTTCGCCCCCGGCGAGCGCACCGACCACAACCTGGCCACTCTGCTCGCCCAGTCGCAGGGCACCCCCTTCCGCTCCACCGTCATCTTCCTGCGGCACATCTGGCCCGGCACGCCCGCGCCCTCGCAGCCCGAGGTCATCAATGCCCTGCGCTACCTGATGGATCATTATGCCGGCAACCCCAATTTCCTGACCCTTGAGGGCCGACCGGTGATCTTTTTCACCGATCTGCCCCGGGTGCCCACCGCTCCCGGCCAGACCGCGCAGCAAGCCTGGGCGGCCATCCGCGCCCAGGCTGATCCACAGCACAAGGCGTGGTGGATCGCCGAAGGGCTCGACCCCTCCTATCTGGCCGTCTTTGACGGGCTCTACGTCTACAAGATAATCCATGCCGACTACCCCCAGGCTTATCTCAAGGCGGCGACCTGGGCGGCGTCGGTCAAGAGCTGGGAGCAAAAGACCGGCCAGCGCAAGCTCTGGTGGGCCACAATCACCCCCGGTTGGGATGATCTGCGCTCTACCTGTGTGTCCGATATCCGCACGCCCAGCAAGCCCTTCAAGCAGGACCGCGCCGATGGGGCCTTTTACCAGGCCACTGCAGAGGCCGCTCTGGCCACCAATCCCGACGGTCTGTGGATCAACAGCTGGAATGAATGGGTCGAGGGCACCTACATCGAGCCCGGCGTGCAATACGGCGATCGCTATCTGCAGCTCACCGCCCAGATCGCCGCCCGTTTCAAGAAACAATAGACGCGCGGCATCGCCCCGCGAATCAAAAGAGCCCGAGGCTCAACTCGGGCTCTTTTCGTTCATCGTTTTGGCGGAAGGGGTGGGATTCGAACCCACGGTGAGGACAAGCCCCACAACGGTTTTCGAGACCGCCCCATTCAACCGCTCTGGCACCCTTCCACGCGGATAGATTATACCACGGCCAGCCTGCTTTGGCAACACGATAGGCGGCCGTCCGGCCCTGGGCACTGGGTGCATCCAGGATCCGTATCCGCCGCCCGGGTTGCGGCCGGCCTCAACCTGGGAAAGGGGGCAGGCCTGCCCCCAAAAGGCCCTGTACCGGGGTAGCGCACAGCCTAGAGGCCAGTTGCCAGGGCAGAGCGCCTCTGGCGGCAGCCTGTTGGCCGTGAACTCGCCGATGCGCCCCGGATGCACCCCGGGAGCTGCTTGCCTCTCTGCAGACATTCCGCTATAATCGAAGTGGTGACCCCTGCAAAGGCGGCGTCCCGGATTCCGTCCCATATCGCTCCGGCAAGCCTTTGAGGAGATGTTGATGTGCGTGCCACCCGCTATGCCGATTACCGGCAGGCCATGTTGGCAGGTCTTGCGGCCTACCAACAAAGGCGTTTTGCCGGGCGCGATGTGCTCTTTGAGCCCAGCCCGGCAACCAGGCTCACTTTTAGCCCTGGCGCCGCGCACCGGAATCTGTTCGACCCCGCCCTCTATCACGACCTGGCACATCGCCCGCCCAGCCTCCGCCAAATGACCTCGGCGCGTGCACTCGCCATCTCGGTGTTCGGTACGCTGGCCCGGCGCGAGGATTTGGGGCTCCTCTCCGAAGCGCTCTGCACCGATGGCCAGCCCATCATTCCGGCTGGTGAAGCACGGCAGGCGCTGTCGCTGACCCTGCAAGGTGTGACAGGGGTCGACCTCTGGCTGAGCGGCCCGCGCCTCCGCCTGGCAGTGGCGCCCTATTTCTTGGAGCGCAGCCTGGACTCGTGCAAGACCGACCGCCGTGGCCATTGTCCAGGCATGGCTGAGTGCGACGACCTGGCCTGGCTGAACCACAGGGTAGCGGAATGCCCACTGCGCCGTCTCTCAGGGTTGATCCATCCTCTGCGCGCGCTGGCGGCGGACCCGATGGCGGATGCCGTGATATCGCGCAGGCTGCTGCTGGTGTGCGATGCGCGCAACCCCGCCTTTGCTCCCGCTGGGCGCCTGAGCAGGCTTCTGGCTGAGTTACAGCAGGCCCTGCCGCCCCCCTTTGCCCTGCAGCGCACTACCTGGCAGGCCATCAACGCCCCCATGGCTCGCTCTCCCTGGTACTCGGACCTGCTGGCCTTTCTCAAAGACAAGTATGGGATCGACTCGTAATAAGTAAAGCGTAATAAGTAAGGTCGCTATCGTGGCACATCGACTGCTCACCGGAAGGTGCTAGGCAAGAATGCCCTGTTGAGCAGTACATCTGCGGAAATGGCGACCTTACTTATTACGCTTTACTTATTACACTCGGCTGTGCATAGCAGTATCGGCAAGCGTGCGGGCACTTCATCCGATAGCTGCCGATATCCACGCTCGGTGTGCAGCCGCAGGCGGGGCGCTGGCCGGGGTCTTTGTGCGTGGGCAAAGGGAGTCGGCGCGGGTGCAGGGCAGCGAGGAGGGCGCCATCAATACAGGCGGAAGCCTGGATGCCAGCCTCAACCAGCGGCGGATCTGCGCAGGCATACAGGGTGAGCCCGCGCGCCCGGGCCAGCTCGTGCAGGTAAGCAGCGATCTCCGCGCGCTCCGCCGGCGCTGGCTCGTACCACTTTATCCCGCGCCGGCGCATCTTGGGGTAGACCTGGGCGATCGAGATGCGCACGGATTGCACGCCATTGGCCGCGGCCGCATCGAATACCGCATGCGCGTAGGGCAGGTTCGAGCGCACGCTTTCCCCATCACGCCAGTGCACGATCGGGTCAAAGCGCACACTGACGCGCCGAGGGTCGCCCGCCCAGGCCACCAGCGCGGGGAGCTGCGCTGCTATCTCGACCCAGGGGGGCACATGCGGTTCGAGGTTGCTCCCGCCCAGGCCGGTGATCGTGAGCTGAAAGGCAAGTTGCTCATACCTGGCCAGGAGTTCGCGTACCCCATCCTCATTGTGCAGGAACGGTCCATAGTCCTTCGACACAAAGACAATCGAGTGCACATCCCGGGGCGCAAGGGAGACAGTGCGCACGAGTCCGCCGTAGGGTGAGACCACTTCCACCACGCCGGCCCGCAGCGCCTGCGCCAGCCATCCGGTGTAGCAGGCTGGAATATCCGTACGCCGGCTGCAGGAAACGACATAGGGGGGCTGCAAGGCCATTTTACCTCCTGGAAAGCGCCAATATTTAAGGTTAGGCCGAATCTTTAACATAAGTAGTCCCTGACTACCACTGCTAGGGGCAGCACATCTATTGAACCCCTACCCGTTGGGGTTGACGCAGACTCGCGGCGCTATTGCCAAAAGAGCCAAACTTTGCTAGAATCGGATACAGTCGCCGGGCTGATGAAGAGGAGGCAGAGCAAACACAATGGGTCAGCCGGCAGACGCCCACCCTGGTTATCGGTTATGCCCTACCCCCAAGGGGCCGTGAAGTCTGGGTTCCTCTTACCCAAGACCAGCGGTCGCATGTGGTATCTAGCGGTTCCCTACGCAGGTCCTGCCAGATATCCAGTTGTGGTAGAGGGTGGAGCTTCCACCCCGTCAGGACCTTGCTGAGAGCCCACTAGACCGCTGTGGCAGCGACCGAAGCATACCCGGCGTCTCAGGATTCTGGAACGGTTTATTCTAGCACAAACTCCGCCCAAGGCAACGAGCACGGCTCCTGTCGCAGGATTCTTTGTCTCTGGCAAAAAGTCCTGGCTGTAGTGCATTCCCGGTTTGGCCGCTTGCCAGCCATTCTCGACCGAACCGAGAGGCAATGTGGGTGAGGTATTGAAGGATGGATGCAAAACGCATATGGCAGACTGCCCTTGGTGAGCTACAATTGCAACTGACCAGGGCAACCTTTGATACCTGGCTGAAAGACACTACGGGCATCGCCTACGAAGACGGCGCCTTTGTAGTCGGCGTGCGCAACGCCTATGCCAAGGACTGGCTGGAGAATCGTCTCTATGCGCACGTCTCACGTACCCTGGCCAGTATCATGAACCGCACCATCGAGGTGCGCTTTGTAGTCAACCCCCAGCCAGAGCCCGCGCCTGCCTCGCCAGAACGGTTCGACCTGCTGCATACGCCCGATCTTCGTCACGAAGCATGCCCGCCTGCCTCTGCTTCGTCCATAGCGGCGCCGGCCCCGCCTCCCGCACCGACCTCGCCGCCGATGCTTAACCCACGCTACACCTTTGAGACTTATGTGGTCGGCAATGCCAATCGCCTGGCCCACGCAGCTTCCCTGGCCGTGGCCGAGAACCCGGCTGCATCCTACAACCCTCTGTTCCTCTATGGCGGTGTGGGGTTGGGCAAAACCCACCTGCTGCACGCCATCGGTCATCGCGCCCTGAACAAAGGCCGCTCGGTGCTCTATGTCTCTTCGGAGACCTTTACCAATGAGATGATCAACGCGATCCGCACTCAAAGCACCGAAGCCTTTCGCGGCAAGTACCGCAATAACAACGTCCTCCTGATCGACGACATCCAGTTCATCGCTGGCAAGGAATCGACCCAGGAGGAATTCTTCCACACCTTCAATGCCCTGCACCAGGCCAATAGCCAGATCGTGCTGACCAGCGATCGCCCGCCCAAGGCCATTCCTACCCTGGAGGAGCGGCTGCGGTCGCGCTTCGAGTGGGGCCTGTTGGCGGATATTCAGACGCCCGATCTGGAAATGCGCATCGCCATTCTGCGCGGCAAGGCCGAGAGCCTGGGTGCTCAGCTGTCGCCCGATGTGCTCGAGTACACGGCACGCAAGATCCAGAGCAATATCCGCGAGCTGGAAGGCGCGCTAAACCGCATCGTAGCCTATGCCCGCATGATGGGCCTGCCGCTCACTGAGGAGACAGCCGCGGAGGCGCTGCAGGATGTGCTCGTACCAACGCAATCGGCGCAGCCAACACAGGTGATCGAGGCCGTCTGCCGCTTTTATGAGATTCGCCGCGAGGACCTGGTCAATCGTCGCCGCAACCGTGAAATCGTCGTGCCCCGCCAGATGGCCATGTACCTGCTGCGCGAGGAAACGGGGCTCTCGCTCTCTCAGATTGGTTCCGAGTTGGGAGGGCGCGATCATACCACAGTCCTGCACGCATGCGACAAAGTCACCGAACAGATCGAAGAGGATGAACAGATGCGCCGTGAGCTCCTGGCTATCCGCGAGGCTCTCTACCACGGTAAAGCCTCATCCACATCCTGACGCCAGCGCCAGTCAATGCCCCAGAGACACCAGGCTCCGAAGCCCGGTGTCTCTTTTTGTGTGCTTCCTGTGTCATAGATCTGCATCGATGCTCGAGCGCGCAACCGAGTTTGCCAGCAAATGTATACCTTGTCAGAGTAATAGAATTATATTCAGTGGTAGTAGTAGGGGTGTGGATAGCGGGGAGAAGTAGAGCGAGGCCCCCCTATGCTACTAGACCTGGGCATAGGACCCTTGGAGACCCCGCAGTTAGTGTTTAGCGGGCTGACGATGGTGGGGATAACAGCCGTGGATAACGATGGGCAAAATGTACCGGTACTGGTGACTTGAGGTGGGGATTAGGACAAAAGGACTGGTCTTGTGGACGGGGTGGATGTACTTGGGGATAGTTTTGGGGATAAGGACGGCTCGCAATAAGAGTTATCCACAGTGAATGCCAGTTATCCACAGGAACACGGCCAGTTATCCACATGCCTGCATGCTGTTATGCGCAATGTAGACGGCTCAAGTGGACGAATAAGAGGCCTGGGGGAGACCTTTTGGGGGAGGCTTGAGCACGGCAGAATGTTTGAAGTGGGAGGGTGGCAACCCCAAAGGACACAGCGAACGCAGGGGTAGGATGTGAGGAGCAATGAACCGCACGATTGCGATGTGAGAATAGGGTTTGCGGTCTCTGCTCGCTGTGTCCTTTGGGGTTGCCACCCTCCCACAGTGCCCAACTGATCGCAGTTGGACCAACCGCTGCAAAGATATCCTGCGGGTGAACGCTTGTTAACTTGCACCCATTCTAGCACACCCGCATGAGTGGAATCCGTAAAGAGATCATAAGGGATGGTAAGGCTCACGTAATAATGGATGGTGGAGTACTGGAGATTGAGCACTGGGGCAAGTGGTAGTAAAATGGAGGCAGCATGATTGGTAAAGGAGGATGCTATGGCTCGGCTCACGCGCTTTATGAGCGGCGTTGCTCTTGCTCTGGGGGGGCTGGTGGCCTATGAGTATTTTAGCTGGCAGCCGCGCCGCCTTGATGGGCTCTATCGGGGGGCGGTGGAAGGCCCGCAGGGGGGCCTTGGCCGCCCACGCCTGTTGCTGGGCCACCGGGGCGCGGCGGCGGAGGCGCCCGAGAATACCCTGGCCTCTTTTCGTGCTGCGTTGGCCGCAGGGGCCGACGGCGTCGAGCTGGATGTGCACCGCACGCGGGATGGCGCCGTGGTCGTTATCCACGATGACACGGTGAGCGCCGTTGCCGGCCAACCCGGCCGGGTGGCCGAAATGACCCTGGCTGAGATCCAGCGCCTCGACGCCGGCTCGCATTTTGCGCCCGCCTTTGCTGGCGAGCGCATTCCTACGTTGGGAGAGGCGCTCGAGGCGGTGGGGCCGCAGGCGGTAGTGAATATCGAGCTCAAGGGCGTCAGCGCCCGGGCCGATGGCCTGGAGCGCGAGGTGGCGCGCATTGTGCGCGAGCACAGGATGGAGGGACGGGTGATCGTCTCTTCGTTTAACCCTCTGCGTTTGATTCGCTTGCGCCGACTGGCGCCCGCCCTGCCGCGCGCCATGCTCTATGCGCCCGACATGCCCATCTTTGTGCGCGACCTGTGGCTTTTGCCCTTTGTGCACCCCGATGCCCTTCATCCCGCCCATGAAATGATCGATGCCGCTTTCATGGCCCAGGCGCGACGCTGGGGCGTCCGCGTCAACGCCTGGACGGTCGACGACCCCGCGGAGGCCCGTCGCCTGGTGGCGCTGGGGGTGGATGGCATCATCACCAACGACCCACGCAAGCTGAGAGAAGTTGTGTAGATAGGGGGCATTCCGGAAGCACGGAGGGCGCGAAGAGAGTATCGCTTTTTGTGCGTTGTAGGGCAGCAGGCATCTTGCGTGCTCCAGAAGAGGATTCTGCGGTGGCCGCGGTTCCGGCAATTTCGCTCTGCTCAGTGGCAGTGTGGGGGGTATTTTCCTTGCATCCTTCGTCTTTGGCCGGGTGAGAGATGAGACCATACGGCCGTGCAGTGAGCACAGTGGCGAGTTTGCTCTTCGCGCTCTTCGCATCGCTTCGTGCCCTTCGTGCTTAGATTGACAGAATGGTCCCTCTGTGGTATCATACCGTCAACATAATTGGCCTAGAGAGTTCTCGCCGCGTGCGCCGTCCTGGCCGCGCGGCTATTTTAATGATCCATCTCTGCAAGGATGCAGAGAAAAGAAGTGAATATCCTGGAAAATGGCAGAACAACTGAAGATTATCCCATTGGGTGGCTGCGGAGAGATCGGCAAGAACATGACTGCCCTGGTCTACAACGAAGCCATCCTGATTATCGATGCCGGGATCATGTTCCCGGAGAACGACATGTTGGGGATTGATACCGTCATCCCTGACTTTGGTTACCTGCGCGACAAGGCGTCGCAGGTGGTGGGTATCATCATCACCCACGGGCATGAGGATCACGTGGGGGCCTTGCCCTACGTGCTTCGTGAGATCAACGCCCCGGTGTATGCGACCCCGCTGACTTGCGGCCTGATCGAGAGCAAACTCCGCTCCGCGCACCTGTCTGAGGACCCCGTTGTGCACACGGTTCAGACGGGCGACAGGGTGGAGATGGGGCCGTTCAAGGTGGAGTTCTTCCGCCAAAACCACTCCATTCCCGACAATGTGGGCCTGGCGATCGAGACGCCCCTGGGCCTGGTGGTGCATTCGGGCGATTTCAAGTTCGACTACACCCCGGTCTTTGGGGAGGCAGCCGATTTTTCGACCCTGGCGCGCCTGGGCGCGCGCGGTGTGCTCGCCCTGATGGCCGATAGCACCAATGCAGAGTCACCGGGTTCCACGCCATCGGAGCGCAGTGTGACGCCCGCGCTGGACCGGATCTTTCGCGAGGCGCCCGGCCGCATCATTGTGGCGACCTTTGCTTCGCTCCTGTCGCGCATCCAACAAGTGGTCGATTGCGCTGTGCGCTGGGATCGCCGCATCGCCTTTGCCGGCCGGAGCATGGTCGAGAGCGTGCAGATTGCCCGCGACCTGGGTTACCTCAGCATTCCAGAAGGGGTTGAGGTGGATCTGGGGACGGTCGACAGTCTCCCGGCGAACAAGGTGGCCGTGATGGCAACCGGCAGCCAGGGTGAGCCCGAGTCGGCCTTGTCGCGCATGGCGACGGGCCGCTACAAATTGCTGCGCATCGTGCCGGGCGACACGGTCGTCCATTCGGCGCAGATCATCCCGGGCAACGAGGAGATGGCGCACCGCACCATCAACAAGCTGTTGCAGCGGGGCGCCGAAGTCGTGTATGGCGAAGTGGCTTCAGTGCACGTTTCGGGGCATGCGAGCCAGGAAGAGCTCAAGCTCCTCCTGAGCCTGGTCAAGCCGCGCTATTTCATCCCGGTGCACGGGGAATTGCGGATGTTGCATGCTCATACCCGCCTGGCTGAGCGCATGGGCATCCCGCGCGATAACATCTTTGCCGTCGAGAACGGCCATGTGATCGAGATCGACGCCGGGGGCGCCCGCATTACCGAGCGTGTGCCTGGCGGTTACGTCTTTGTCGATGGCGCGAGCGTCGGCGAGGTAGGCCCGGCGGTCCTACGTGAGCGCGAGGCCCTGGGGCGCGACGGCGTCGTCGTGGCCGCCATGGCCGTCGATGAGGCGGGGCGGCTGATCTCGGCGCCGCAGATCAATTGCCGCGGCTTTGTGTTTGTGCGCGAGTCGGGCGAATTGTTGGCTGGCGCACAGCAGCGCGTCATCGAGGCGCTGGGCCGCCTGCCCGCCACGGGCGACCACAATGGCCTCGAGACGGTGGTGAAAAAGGCCCTGGAGGCCTACTTCTACTCCGAGACCAAGCGCCATCCGACGATCATCCCTATCCTGATCCAGCCGGAAGCAGTCAAGGAATAGGGAGGGCGGTGGAAGCAAAAAACGCGCCCGCCCCCCCGGGCAGGCGCGGTTTTTGCTTCCACTGCACTCCCTATTCCTATTTGAACATGGGCTCGATGGCTGTGTTATCG
>Ga0078972_1002255_pt1 | contig 64990 bp, 67 predicted proteins | sample YelNatPaOPGAMG01_FD_67568 | JGI IMG/M metagenome (GOLD analysis project Ga0078972, IMG submission 67568) | Hot spring thermophilic microbial communities from Obsidian Pool, Yellowstone National Park, USA - OP-RAMG-01 (SPADES assembly) (version 2) | ecosystem: Environmental > Aquatic > Thermal...
CGGGGCGGGGGGGGGAGGGCGTTCGCGGGGGGGGGGGCCCCGCGGGCCGTAGCGCCGCCCCGCGGGGGGGCGTGCGCGAAAGGGATGGGCCCGCGCCCCCCCTTTCCGCGCACGCCGGATAAGCGGCCTGACCGGCCGATGCCTACAGTCTGAGACCCCTCTCCAGGGCGGAGAAGAAGCCCGCATCCTCGCCGCCCAGGACCCACAGGGCCACGCCGCCCAAGTGGTCCGACGTGACGATGGCGAGTACGGTGTCCTGGGCCTCTCAGGCCTCCCTTCGGTACTGTCTCTCTCCCGTCTTTGGATTGGAGTAGACCCGCGTCTTCTCACCGGTGCGCGGATCGATGCTCACCTCGTCGGTGGGCTCGAAGCGGGCATCCTCTCCCGGGGAGCTGGCGCCGCGGTAGCGGCGGTCCCACCGGTACCACGACACGAGGGCGATCACGACGATGAGGACGACGACCCACATGATGGCCTAGGAAGGGATCTTCTCAAGGTCGACGGCGGTCCCGTAGGCGACGACCTCGGCCATCGTCTGCCCGATCTCCGAGGAGTCGAAGCGCATCATGACGACGCCGGTAGCCCCCATGGCGGTGGCGTTCTGGATCATGCGGTCGACGGCCTGGCGGCGGGCATCCTCCAGCATCTCCGTGAACTCGTGGATCTCCCCGCCGGCCAGCGAGCGCAGCCCGGCGACGATGTTCCCGCCGAGGCCACGACTGCGCACCACCAGCCCGAAGACGTGGCCGATCACCTTCTTGACCCGGTATCCTTCGACATGCTCCGTGGTGGTCACAATCATTCGAGGTTCCTCCCTGAAGGCGCCTTCACGGCATCCCCTGCTGCCCTTGTTCGCACTTCAACCTGGGGCTCCCTGCCCGGGGCCGAAGGAGCCGCAGGAGCCGATCGTTCACGATTTGACGGCCTCTTCGGGCCAATGGTAATCTAACGCTTGCGCCCATAAGACATTTGGCCGTTGGAGGCTTGACCAGAGTTATGTACGCGGTGATCGAGACGGGCGGCAAGCAATACCGCGTTGCCGTCGGCGACCGGGTGAGCGTCGAACGCCTGGGGGCGGAAGGCGCGGCCGAGGTGGTCTTTGACCGCGTGCTTCTGGTGTCCGGCGACGACGGCGACGTCAGGGTCGGCAACCCTTTTCTGGAGGGGGCCACGGTGACCGCCGAGGTCCTGAAGGTCGGACGCAAGAAGAAGATCCGGGGGCTCAAGTACAAGCCCAAGGTCAACTACCGGGTGCGCTTCGGTCACAGGCAGGCGGAGACCGTGGTGCGGGTGAGCGCCATCCAGGCCTGAGGGGCTCTGTCAAGGGACCGAAGTGGGAATCGCGACATGAGGGAGTGAGAACAGGTGGCTCACAAGAAGGGCGGCGGCTCCACAAAGAACGGCCGCGACTCGAAACCCAAGATGCTGGGGGTCAAGTCGTCCGCCGGCACTGCGGTGAAGGCCGGGGCCATCATCGTCCGCCAGCGGGGCGAGAGGATCAAGGCGGGGGCCAATGTCGGTGTCGGTCGCGACTTCACGCTCTTTGCCACCGCAGACGGCCGGGTGGACTTCCGGACTCAGGGCGGGACGAAGACCGTTTCCGTGATTCCCTGAGGCGAGAATTCATGTGAGGAAGGGTCCTCCCGTGCGCGCGGGGGGACCCTTCCTGCATCGGGGAGGCGAACGAGGTGTTCCTCGACCGGGTGGAGATCGAGGTCGCGGGGGGGCGCGGCGGCGACGGCTCGCGCAGCTTCAGGCATGAGAAGTACATCCCCCAGGGCGGTCCGGATGGCGGTGATGGCGGCAGGGGCGGCCATGTGATCCTGCGCGCCGACGAGCATCTGACGACCTTCCAGCCCTATCGCTATCACCACCACTTCCGCGCCGAGACGGGCGGCGGCGGCGAAGGCGGCAACCGGCGGGGGAAGAGGGGGGAGGACCTCGTTCTCGCCGTGCCGGTCGGGACGGTCGTGCTCGACAAGGCGACGGGAGACACCCTCGCCGACCTCGCCCACCCCGGGGACACCTTCGTGGCAGCGAAGGGGGGGCCTGGCGGCCGCGGTAACGCCAGCTTCAAGAGCGCCATCGAGCGCTCGCCGCGCTTTGCAGAGAGAGGTGCGCCAGGGGAGGGGGCTTCCCTGCGCCTCGAACTGAAGCTCCTCGCCGATGTCGGCCTCGTGGGACTCCCCAACGCCGGCAAGTCGAGCCTCCTCGCGGCCATGAGTCACGCCCGCCCGAAGGTTGGCGACTATGCCTTCACCACCCTCGAACCCGAGGTGGGGGTGGTGGAGTCCGAGGGGGAGTCGTGCGTGGTGGCGGACCTCCCCGGGCTGATCGAGGGAGCCCACGAGGGAAAGGGCCTCGGCTTCCAGTTCCTTCGCCACGTCGAGCGGTGCCGGCTCCTCCTGCACGTTGTGGACGTCGGCACGAAGGCCGTGGACGAGGCGCTCTCGGACATCGCCTCGATCGAGCGCGAGGTCGGGCTGTACCGGGAGGACGTTTTGAGGAGACCGATGCTCTATTTCCTCAACAAGGTCGACCTCACGGATGGGAAGAGCCATGCGGCGGAGGTCGCCAGGGCGCTCCAAGAAACCCATCCCGAACGCGCCGCATTTCCGGGGTCTGCGGCCACGGGCGAGGGCGTGAGCGAACTCGTGGAGGCCATGCTGACGGCCGTTCAGGAAGCGCCGCCGCCCCCTCCGGTCGAGGTGACCGTGCGCGGGGGGCTCGGCACTGACGCCTTTGAGATCGTGAAAGAGGATAGGGCCTTTCGCGTGCTCGGGAAGGCCGTGGAGCGCCACGCTGCCATGGCCGATATCGAGAATCCGGAGGCGGCCCGGCGCTTCGCCAGGTACCTCAGACGGCTCGGCGTGGAGAGGGCCCTGCGGGATCACGGCGCCGTGAACGGCGACACGATCCTGATCGGGCCCGTCGAACTGGAGCTCGAGCCCGATGCGGACGCCCAGGAGGAAGCAGGAATAGGCTCGGAACGCCCCGAATGATGCGGATCGTGGTTCATAGCTTCACGCTGGGCATCATGGGCGGCACCTTCGACCCCATTCATTACGGACACCTCGTGACGGCCGAAGTCGCACGGGTGCACTTCAGACTAGACGAGGTCGTGTTTGTGCCGACTGGAAGGCCGCCGCACAAGACGGAGGAAGCCGTCACGGACGCCGAGCACCGCTATCTGATGACCGTCCTCGCCACCGCCACCAATGCCCACTTCTCCGTATCCCGCAGCGAGGTCGACCGGCCGGGTCCATCCTTCACCGCCGACACGGTGACGGAGATGAGACGGCAGTACGGCCACGAATGCGGGCTTTTCTTCATTACCGGGGCGGACGCCATCAGGACGATCGGGGAGTGGCACACGCCCTCCGAACTCCTCTCCATGTGCGACATCATCGCTGCCACACGGCCCGGCTATCCGCTCGAGAGCAGGGATCTCGGGGTCGGATCCGAGGCCATGTCTCACATTCACTTCTTGGAGGTGCCTGCCCTCGCCATCTCGTCGTCGGACATCCGGCGGCGGGTGGCAATGGGTTCACCCATCAAGTACCTGGTCCCGGAGGCTGTCGAGGCCTACATCGTGAAGATGGGCCTCTACGCGCCGAGCGGGAGCCCCAACAAGGGAGGACAGGCTATTCAGCGACATTGACGGTTCCTTGAAGACCCCGTCCCATGCGCAGCGAAGGAGGTGAAATCGTGCCCAAGACCCTTTACGTGGGGAACCTTCCCTGGTCCACCACCGAAGACGAGCTGCAGCAGGCCTTCTCGGGTGTTTCCAACGTGCTATCGTGCCGTATCATTACTGACCGGGAGACCGGCAGGTCGCGCGGCTTCGGATTCGTGGAGGTCGATGACCAGGCTGATGTGACGTCGGTCGTCGAGGCCATGAATGGTGCCGACATGGGTGGGCGAAGCATCGTGGTGAACGAGGCCCGTCCTCGCCAGGGCGGGTTCTGATCCCGATCCGTCAGGAAGGGCCCCCGGGCATCTCGCCCGGGGGCCCTTCCCTCCCTGCCCGCCGTCCTCGGGGGATGCCGCGGACAGGCATGGGGCGACAGCGGTGACGAAAAAGTGGATACCATGAGGTTGCTGCGGTGGCCGATCCGGTGAGGTGAAACCATGTCCGATCCCGTACACGACGCCAGGGGCCGTCTCAGCGAGGCCCGATTCGTCCACGTCGAAGGCGTGGCCCGCATGGCGGCCGAACTCGCCGAGCGCCACGGCGTCGACCCGGAGACAGCCCGCTGGTGCGCCTTCGTACACGACCTCCTCAAGGAGGAGCCGACCGCGTGGCTGAGGGAAGAGGCGGAACGGCGGTCCGTGCCGTCCGAGTTCAGGCAGCCCGACGCCATCCTGCATGCCAGCGTGATGGGGGCGATGGCCCGGGACGAACTGGCGGCCGGGGAAGAGGCGGTGCAGGCGATCACCTTCCATCCGACCGCCCACCCGGACCTCGGCCGCTTGGGACAGATCCTCTTTCTCGCCGACAAGCTGGAAGAGGGGCGCTGCTATCCCTCTGTGGAGACCCTGCGCGCATGCGCCAGCCGTGGGCTCGTCGAAGGGATGGCGGCCACGCTCGCGAGCATCACCGCCTACCTTGAAAGTGCCGGCAAGAAGGTTCACCCTTTGACTCAGGCGGCGCTTCAGGCCTTTCAGAGGAGGATGGCGACTGACAGGTAGCGGGGAACTTCTTGAGCGCGTCGTTGCGGTTCTTGAGGGGCACAAGGCCATGGATATCGTCGTGATCGACGTGTCCGGGCACACGGTCATCGCCGACGCATTCGTGATCGCCACCGCCACCAGCCGTTCCCATCTCGAGTCTCTCACGGACGCCCTCACGGAGGATCTTGACGACGCCGTCCACCACGTGGAGGGCGCCAGACGATCGAGCTGGGTCCTCGTCGACTGCCGCGACGTGATCGTGCACCTCTTCCTCGACGAAACACGCGCCTTCTACGGTCTCGAACGGCTGTGGGGCGACGCACCCGCCGTGTCGTACGGAGGCGACGCCGGCAGGTAGATCGGGTTTGACAAACAGCTTCAAGCACCGCTACAGTTGTGGTCGCGCCGTACTTGGCATGACGCCTTGTCGGGGCCGTAGCTCAGTTGGGAGAGCGCTTGAATGGCATTCAAGAGGTCAGGGGTTCGACTCCCCTCGGCTCCACCAGTTTGAAGCCCGCTTCCCGTAAGGGACAGCGGGTTTTCGATTTTGAAGGGGTACGATGCGGGCAGCGGCTTCGGACCGCATTCATGATCCACTCGGCGGCCAGCCCCTTCTTGCCGGAAACGGCTCACCGTCGAGTTCATCTCCCTGGGGCGGCCGGACACCGCATCCGCCTGGCGGATCACCGACATGGCTACTGGCTGCTGACGCTGCCGGAAGGAGGGGAGAAGCGGCCGACCGCCGCCTCCTCGTCCCACCCCGCGAGGTGGGGCGATGTCCTCGGCGGGTCATGCGTTCTGTCAACTGCATAGCGTAGGGCGGAAATCGCATGAAACGGACGTGAGCGCCATGGCGCTGTTCGAGTCGACCTTCCCGCTCTATGTGCCCTTCGGTTCCCGCACCCTGCGCCTCACGACTCCGAACATGAGGGGAACGGACGTCGCCGTGCTGCAGGCGGTCTACGACCTCATGCTGGAGACGATGAACCCTCCGCTCGGGCCGATGGGGGCGCCGGTTCCCATCACCGGGGTGTTTGACCCCGCAACCCGGCAGGCCGTCCGGAACATCCAGCGCTTCTTCGGCCTCTCGCCGGACGGTGTCGCCGGTCCGGACCTCTATTTCGTGTACGGACAGGGGGTCGCCTCACACACCGCCTATGGCGGGCCGGTGTATGGCAGCCGGACCCTGTCCCAGGGCTCGAGCGGCGGCGACGTGACGATCCTCCAAAACCGCCTCAACTGCTTCGGCTACGCCTCCATCATCGGTGGCCCGGCGGACGGCGTCTTCGGCACCAGGACCGCCGCGGCCGTCCTGGCCTTCAAGCAGGACGCCGTTGCCGACGGCGATACGGGCCTTGCTCCCAATTCCGTGGTCGGCGACGGCACCTTCGACGCCACCTGGATCTACACGTTCGCCGGCGGGCGTGCCATCCAGACCGGCTGCATCGGCTTCGACGTGGTCTTCCTCCAGGTGCTCTTGGAAAATCTAGGCTTCTACTCCGGCCGGATCACCGGATACTACGACTCAGCCACGGTTTCGGCGGTGCGTGCCTTCCAGACCGCCGAGGGCATTGCCTTGGACGGCGTGGTGGGTCCGGTGACCTTCTGTCACCTGGGACGGAACAATGCCCACGCAGCGCCCACGCCGCTTGGGATCGCCTGGCCACAGGTCGTCCCGGCGTTCCAGTCGTGCACGACCGAGATCACTCCTGTGAGCGACCTCGTCGACACGGGCGTCGGCGCGGCGAGCCTTGTCTCCTCCGTCGCCCCGGGCATCGAGGCGCTCAACGTGATGATCGACAATGTGGCCGATCCCACGATATTCGGGTCGCAGTACACCGCCTTCGCCTTCACCCTCATGGACCCGTCCACGGGGATGGAGATCCTGACCACGGTGATGGACCGCATCACGTCCGGTTCCAACGTATGGGCCGGAAGCGGCTTTGGCCCGACCGTCGACTTCTTCCCGAAGGGGCCCGTTGGCATCTACCCCGTCACATCCGGAGGAACCCTCGGCCCGCTCGCCATGGACGGGAACCTCGCAGATTGCCACTGAGTGAAGGGCCTTCTTGGAACCACGATCCGGTGTCGACGCATGCAGGCGGCAGCGGGTTCCTTTGGCTTCGCCCGCCCGGGCGGGGATGCCACCCATCGCCCCGGCGGGCATAGGATACCGATGCGCCTTCGCCCGAAAGGAGCCAACCCGATGCGCAAGTGGACCGCAGACGTCCTGAGAATCATGGCGAGTGCACTCGATCCCGGCCCGAAGACCGAGGGGAAGCCGGTGGCCACCGAGCCGGTACCGCCCCAGGCGACGGCGGCTGCGGCCGGGCAGAGGGCGCTGCCGACATCGGCGGTCCGGGTCACCTCTCCGTCCCGGCTCCCGGGCTTCGCGACCATGGTGTCTGGCCACAAGGCCGGCCAAGCCGGTCGAGCACAGGCCGGGGCGTGGTCCGCCTTCAGGCAGCAGAGCCCGGCCACGTCGACCGCCGTCGGCCCGCTGCCCCGCATCGAGTTCCCGCGGCCCTCCGAGGCAGGGGAGTCGGCACCAGGGTCGGTCACATCCTCTGGCAAGGGGGATGCAGCGCCCGTTCAGCCCGGCAGAAGGGGACCGGTCGTCCTTCATCGCTGGCCGGAAGATCCGCCGAAGGTCCGCCACCCCTGACTGAAGTCATGACATGCTGCCGGTCGGCGGTAGGCGTCGAGAGGGCCCGGACGGTACCGTCCGGGCCCTCTCGGGGGGGGTGCATCAGGGATCGCAGGGCGGGGGAAGCGGTCCGGGCGGGCAGGGCAGGAGGCCACCGGTCTCGCACTCGGCAGGAGTGAGCTCGCCGTAGGTCTGCACGAGGAGCTTGACCTTGGCCAGGGATTCGAACTCGAGGCAGACGGCGACGTGTGCTCCGACCAGGTTGTTGGCGAAGTCGATGAAGGGCAGGCACTGGGCCGTCGCCTCGCAGACGAGCTTGGTCCCGGGCGGCGGCGAGCACAGGAGGACGCCCTGCTTGAAGAAGGCGAAGGGGAGGTCTGCAGACACCGTCGTGACCGTGGCGTCGACTGTGCAGTTCCAGGTGAGGGTGACCGTGCCCGAATATGTCCAGTTGGACAGCACGAAGCCCGAGGTCGCCGCCGGGAAGGTGCCGGCGAGGGCGCAGGTGACCGCTACCGAGCAGGTGACGTTGGAGGGCATCGCCGGCGGATCGCAGGCGGCCGTGGTGAGGTCGAAGTCCTCTTCCTGGAAACAGAAGTCGTAGACGACTTTGGTGTAGATCGGCAGGCAGACTGGGGTTCCGGTGCAGATGAAACTCATATGGGTCCCTCCCGTCCTTCGGTACACTCTGGAATATGTAAACTCGGGTGCTGTGGTGAGTGGACCTCATGGAGATGATGCAGGTCATCGATCCCCCGGCCTGGGCGGGTCTTCGGCACGGTACCATCCACGTGAAAAGCGGCTCCCACGCCTGGGAGGCACCGGGGGCGGCCATGGAGGTCTTCCTCGGCCCTTCAGGGGCGGGGCCTGCCGTCCTGGCCCTCGATGCGCGGGGTGACCTGTCGGAGGTGACATCGGCCGGGGTGCGGCCCCGACTCACCGGCTTGACCGCAGCCGATGCCGACCCCGACCTCCTCGTGGCGGCATACGCGGGGGGCATCCTCGAACTCGAGAGCGCCCGGGCATGCACCACGATCACGCTGCCGGAGGACGCCCTCCTCGTGGCGGCGGCTGGTGCCGAACCTCCCGGCTGCCACCTGGCTGTCGTCGTGCTTTCCCGTGACACCTGGCTCCTCGCCTGGGATGAGGCGTCCGCCAGGATCACCTTCCAGCGGGTCGCACCGGGATGCCCCAAGGGGGCCTGGCTCTTCAGGGGCAGTCCCGGCCTCATGGCCCTGCGCATGCCCTGGGGCGCCTGCGACCGCATGCTTCTGTGGCATGTGGCGCAGATCACCCCCAGGAGCTTCGAGATCGTCCAGCTGCCCCACATCCTGGTCGCTCCCGCCATACCGACCGGGCTGCGGCACGTTCCGGGTTCCCCGATGGTCCTTGGGGGCCACGGAACATGGCTGGCCCTGGAGGGTGTCCGGTGGTGCGAGACGGGCGAGACCCTGGGCGGCGGCTCCGTCCCGAGCCGCGTCTTCGGATCCCTGCGGTCCTTTGAGCCGTGCCCCTGGCTGGGTGAGGAAGCATCTCCCAGACCCCACGAAGTTGGCGGACGCCCCCTGACGCAGAGATCCGACGACGGTCACGTCCTCCCGCGGCGGCTTGCGGACGGCTAAGGCCTTTGCCCGGCCCAAGGCGGTCCGATTATCGTAAACCCACACGGGGGTGGGTTTTTCTTGTTGCGTTTGCGGCTTCTGGCAGCCGTCCCAGTGATCGCACTGGTCGGCCTTGCGCTTCCGTCGGTGTCGTCGGCGGCGACCTGGCAGATCGTCGAGTGGGGTTCCCCCGGCGCCGTCACCACATCCACGCCGACTGGCTCCGTGGCCTGGCGAACGGTGGTGATGCCCGCCGCCACGGGCGCTCAGCCGCAGCCGTCGGGCGCAGGCACGGGCAGCACCTCCGCCCCGCCGCCCGTCTCCGCCGGATCGGGATCCGTCTCCGGGGGCTGGAATTACGTCCCGTTTCCGTCGCCGGGCGGCGCCGGGTCCCCGTCTTCCGCCGGATCGAGCCCTCCCAGCACGGGGGGCAGTGGCGGCGGCCCGTCGCAGGGTTCGAACGGAGCGTCCACCCCGCTGTCATCGCCAGGCATCTCGCAACCCCAGACGGTGCTCGTCCCGTCGTCCTTCGGCCAGGGGCCGATCGCCCCGCCGCCCGACCAGGGGCAGCTGGCCCAGGAGTTTCTGGCCCTCGTCAACGTCGCACGGGCCCAGCACAGCGAGGGTCCGCTCGCCGGCAATCCGCTTCTCGACCAGCTGGCCCTGGCGAAGGCCCAGGACCTCGTGGTCTATAACTACTTCAGCCATTACTCGCCGAGGCTCGGCTGGCCTATCGACCAGGAGCAGAAGGCAGGCTTCAGCGCCGCCTACATGGGGGCGGAGAACATCGCCGTGGCCGCAAGCATCCAGACGGCCTTCGACCATCTGATGGCGAGCCCCACGCACCAGGAGAACCTGCTTGACCCGGCCTTCACGCAGACCGGCATCGCCGTTGTGGTCGTCCCCGGCGCTAACAGCGTGCTGGTCGAGGAGCTGTTCGCAGGCCCCAGCAACTGAGAGAGGGCATGCGAGGCGCCGCCCCTTGAAGGGGTGGCGCCTCACCGTGCCCGGCCCCATTCCATAAGGTGGTCCGGGAGGTCCACCATGCTCTTGTCACTCGCCATGATCGTTCGTGATGAGGAGGAGATGCTTCCGGGCTGCCTCGCCTCTGTGAAGGACGCCGTCGACGAGATGATCGTGGTCGACACGGGGTCGAAGGACAGCACGCCTGCCGTCGCCCGCTCCCTCGGGGCAATGGTGATCGAGACCGAATGGCGAGGCGACTTCTCGGCCGCCCGCAACCTCAGCCTCGCCGCGGCGCGTGGACGCTGGATCCTCGTCATGGACGCGGACGAAAGGTTCGTCGGTTCGAAAAGGGCGCTCCAGCGCTCCCTGCACAAGCCCGGCGTCATCGGCTTTGATGTGGCCATCCACAACGAGATCGACGGACGGGAAGACCGCCACAGCACCGTCCGCCTCTTCCGCCGGCTGCCGGGGGTCCGCTTCGAAAGGCGCCTGCACGAGCAGGTCATCCCAAGCCTCCTTCGGGCGCGTCCCGGGGGGAGGTTTGAGTCAGCCCCATTCCACCTGATTCACCTGGGATACGGGACGGAAGAGGTGGCGCGCAAGGGGAAGCGGGAGCGCAACATCGGCCTCGCCGAGGCTGAGGCGTCCGACCATCCGGACGATGCGTTCTCCCTCTACAACCTGGCCGTGGAACACGTGGCGGCCGGTGCCATCGACGAGGGCCTGGCCGAACTTCGCAGGGCGCGATCCCTCGTGCCGACCCCTCTCCCGGTGCACGGCCGCTTCTTCAAGATGGAAGCCGAGATCATGCGCCAGAGCGGGGACCTCGAGGCGGCGCTCGAACTTGTCCGCAGCTATCTTGCATTGTGGCCGGACTATACGGACCTGCACTTCGTCCGCGCCCTCATCCTGGAACAGCAGGGGGACCTGTCGGCGGCCGAAGCGGCATTCCGGGCCTGCCTCGGCCTGGGACCAGCCCCGACCCCACCGTTCAACGGCGTCGACCCCAGGCTGGGCGGCGTCGATGCCGAACTGGCCCTGGCCCAGGTGCTGCGGCGGCGGGGACGCTCCCGCGAGGCCCTTCCCCTTCTCAGGAGTGCCGCCCGGAATCTCCCGGGGGACATGATGGTGGTTCGCACGCTGGTCGACTGCGCCATAGAGAGCGGCGACGATCCGGCGAAGCTCGCCTTCGAGCAACCCCCTGCGCCCGCCGAGATCGGAGCCGTCCTCTTCCGCATGGGGCGCTATCGGGACGCCGTCAGGGCTTTTGCAGAGGCGGAGCGGGGCGAGCCGGACCTGCCGGTGGACCACTTCCTGGTGAAGGCTCTCGCCCACCTCAGGGGCGGGGATGCCATGGAAGCGGAGAGGCAGGTCCGCTCAGTGGCGTCCCGTCTCTCGCTTTCCACACGGCGCTACGTGGCGGATCTCGTCGCCTGGCATACAGGCAAGCGGTCGACAGCGGAGCTCGCCTCCGCCTACCCGGAGGACCACGCCATCTGGAAAGACGTCACGCCGGCTCGACATCCCTGAGGGAGGTGGCCGCGTTCTCAGGGGTCCGCGACCTCGGGGACACTTGCGTCCCGTGTCCTCCCGTCCTAAGATTGCAGCGACATGTATAGACAGATTCACACGTATGAGCGTGTCGCTTCCTGCCTCGCCGCGGAGATCACATCCGGCCGGTGGGAGGCGGGAGCGCGGCTTCCCGGGGAGAACGCACTGGCCCAGCAATTCCGGGTGGCAAGGGGCACGATTCGGCAGGCGCTCGCCCTTTTGCGCAGTCGGCAGATCGTGACGATGGCCCAGCAGGGCTCTGGCACCTTCGTCACCTTCGACAAGAACGTCCTTGCCTTCGAGGACGGGTTCTCGCATGCCCTGAGGCGGCATCACATCGACGTGACGACCACGGTCCTGAGGCGGGGCGTCGTCATCCGCGATGCGAACCTCGCCAGGAAACTCGGGATGGGAACCGACCGGTTCATCGCCTTCGACCGCCGGCGGAACCTCGCCGATGGCACGCTCATCTCGCTTGAGAGAAGCCGCATCCCCGTGACAGGAGACACCTGGGCGCTGGCCGGTGTGGACCTGACAAGGCAGTCCCTCGTGAGGGCGCTCGAGGACCGGGCCGGCATGGTCGCCTCCTGGCAGGAACTCGAGGTGGACGCCGCGCCGCTTCCCGTCGAGCCGCACCTCTTCGAAGGTGAAGCATCGCCTGACATGGGGAGGATGTTGAGACTCACGCGCATCCTTCGCCAGCACGACGGGCATATAGTCGAATTCGTGCAGAGCTGGCTCAATCCCGACCACTTCACGGTGCACACGGACGGGCCACTCGGCGAGACCATCAAGGTGCGCGCCCAGGCAGGTGAAAGGCGTGACGGATAGCGAGCAACGGGCACTGGGGGCGCTCTACGGACTGGCCATTGGAGATGCGCTCGGCATGCCAACCCAGCTCCTCGACCCGGCTGTGGTGCGCCACCTCTTCCCGGACCTTTCGGGCTTCGAGCCCGGTCCCGCGGCGAACCGGATCAGTGCCGGCATGCCGGCCGGCACGGTGACGGACGACACCGATCAGGCGCTCATCCTGGCCGACCTCTTGATCGAAGGGAAGGGCCGGATCGACGGGGCCGAATTCGCCCGGCGGCTCCTCGCCTGGTCCGCCGAGGCGGAGAAGAACGGCACGGAGCAGTTGGGGCCGTCGTCCCGGCGCGCACTCGCCATGGTGAGGAGCGGGGAGAGCCTTGACCAGGCTGGACGCTACGGGACGACGAACGGCGCCGCCATGCGCATCACCCCGATGGGCATCTCGTTGAGGTTCGAGTCACCACAGACGTTCGCTGCAGCTATCGCCGACGCTGTGATGGTCACCCACAACACGGGGGTTGCGATCGCCGGTGCGGCGGCGGTCGCCGCCGCCATATCGGTTGCTGTCGACGGCCGGCGTTTTCCGCTCGCCCTCGAAGCGGCGGTGGCCGCCGCCCAAGAGGGACAGACGCTCGGGCACTACGCCCCGGCTGCAAGCGTGGCGAGGCGGATCGAGTGGGCCGTGGAGTGTGTGCGGGGCCTCGACTGGAAGGACGCTGCCGAGGTGATCGAGGGGCTCGTCGGGCTCGGCGTGGAGACGACGGAGGCGGTGCCCGCCGCTTTCGCCCTGGTGTCCCTCGCTCCGGATGATCCCTGGACAGTGGCCCTCGTGGCGGCCGGGTTGGGAGGGGACAGCGACACCATTGGGGCCATCGCCGGGGCGATGGCGGGGGCGCTTGCCGGGGTCGACGCCCTGCCGGAGGAGGCGAGGCGGACGGTTTCCTCCGCCAACAACCTGCACCTGGACGCCCTTGCGAGGGGACTCCTGGAGCTGCGTCAATGAGCCTGAACCGCACCGTGGTGGGGAACAGGGAGGGACTCGTGGCATGAGTGCGAGCGAGACGACGGAATCCCGGAACCGCCCGTGGCAGGTCGAAACGAACGGCATCAACCCCATTCCGGAAAGTGAGAGGCAGGGAAAGCTGGCCGACCTCTTCTGGATCTGGTTCGCCGCCAACATCGGCATCCTCGCTCTCGTCTACGGCGGGCTTGTGCTCGCCTTCGGACTCAACTTCCTGCAGAGCATCCTCGCCATCGTGCTGGGTGCCGCCTCGTTCCTCCTCGTGGGGGTCTTCAGCATCGCCGGCAAGTACGCCGGCGTACCGATGATGACGGCATCCCGGGCGGTCTTCGGCTTTTGGGGCAACGTCTTACCCAACGCCGTGAGTTGGGTCTCGCTGGTGGGCTGGGAGACGATCACCGTCATCACCGGCACCTTCGCCCTCATGGCGCTCTTTGGCATGTTCCTCCACGTCGGAGCCACGCCTTTGGCCCTCATCTCCATGGTTGTGATGCTGGGCCTGACCATCACCGCAGGCCTGCTGGGCCAGGCCACGCTCGTCGTGATCCAGACCTGGGCGAGCTACATCTTCGGCGTGCTGACACTTCTCGTCATCGCCCTCCTGGTGCCCGGTACCCACTGGGCAGCCCTCTTCAGCCGTCCCGCCGGCCCATGGCTCGGCGCTTTCATCCCGGCGCTCACCATCATCATCGCCGGCACCGGGCTCAGCTGGGCGAACGCTGCCGCCGACTACAGCCGCTACCTTCCCCGCAGGACCAAGGGCAGCTCCATCGTCTGGACGGGCCTGCTTGGCGGTGGCATACCCCTCATCGTCCTCATGTTCACCGGCATGCTGCTCGCCACCCGCGACCCCGGGCTCGCCAGCGCGGCCAACCCGATCGCGTCCATCGCCTCCGCCCTTCCCACCTGGGCGGCCATCCCCTACTTCATTGCGGCCGCCGGCGGCCTCGTGGCCGAGGCGGACCTCAGCCTCTACTCTTCGGGTCTCAACCTCCTCAACATGTTCGTCCCCTGGGAGCGCTACAAGACCGTCATCATCGACGCCGTCATCATGGTCATCGGCACTGTCTATGTCGTCCTCATCGCCCAGAACTTCTTCGGCCCCTTCGAGTCGTTCCTCATCCTCCTCGGTATCGGTCTCGCCGCCTGGGCGGGCGTGTTCCTCGCCGACCAGCTGTTCCGGCGGCCTGCCCACGACGAGGCTTATCCGGAGAGCCTGCTCTTCGACCCTAAGGCCAGGTCGGGCATGGTGCGCGACGGCCTGAGCTGGCCCGCCGTCAGCTCCTGGGTCGCCGGTATCGTGGTGGGACTGCTGTTCGCAACGTCACCCTTCTTCAACGGACCGCTTGCCACGGGCATCTTCGCCTCATCGAGCCTCGAGATCGTGTTCGCCTTCCTCGTGGGTGGGCTTCTTTACCTGGCACTCTCAGCCTTATCCAGACCGGCCGAGGCGACGGGAGACCGGTAGGCCCGTGCAAAAGCGCCCCGAGCGCCTCGTGGTGCTCGCCAGCATTCTCGTCGATGTGATCGTGTGGGTGGACCGCATGCCCGAGCGGGGCGGTGACCTGCTGGCCCGGCGCGGCGAGGCTACGCCAGGCGGCGCATTCAATGTGATCGCCGCAGCGAAGAGGCTCGACATGAAGACCGCTTACGGCGGCATCATCGGCTTGGGCCCGTTCGGGACGATTGTCCGCCATGCGCTGAAAAGCCTCGATGTCGACACCCTCTTCGACCGGGAAGGTCCCTGCGAGGACACCGGCTTCGATGTCACCGTCGTAGAGCGGGACGGCGAGCGCACCTTCATCACGGCGCCCGGTGCCGAGGCGAAGCTCGACGCAGCGCACCTGGCAGCCATCAGCCTCCAACCCACGGATGCCGTATACCTCTCGGGCTACGATCTCGCCTATCCCGTCTCCGGCCCGCCGCTTGCCACCTGGGTTCACCGCATCGGACCCGGGCCGCTCGTCTTCCTTGATCCGGGGCCGCTCGTGTCTGATATCCCCGCGGAGCGCATGGACGAGATCCTCGCCAGGGTGGACATCCTCTCACTGAGCGAAAGGGAGGCATCCCTGCTCTCCGGGGCATCGACCACGCCGCAACAGATGATCGATGCCCTCCTGGGGCGGCTTGGCGAGCATGCCACGGTGGTCCTGCGCCAGGGCGCGGACGGCGCCGTGGTTGGCCAGCGAGGGAGGCGGGCGCTCCATATTCCCACCCGACGGGTGAGCGCCGTCGACACCACGGGTGCCGGGGACGTTCACGGGGCTGCGTTCCTCGCTCGCCTCGCCAGGGGCAGGACGCTCGAGGAGGCGGTGCGGGATGCGAACGCCGCGGCATCGTTCGCCGTGACCTACGAGGGTCCTGCCGTGAGCCCAACGACGGACGAGCTGGAAGCCATTCTGGCCAACTGGTGAGCCTGCGGTGGGAAGACGACGGGACATCTGGCCTGCCGCCCTCCTGTTATCCGGTGCGTCCCTGTGTCATGACGCCCAAGGCGGACGCCGGAGCCAGGACCGACCGCTGCCAAGGCATCAGAGGGACAGGACGTCGAGATAAATCGTCACCTTCATGCGCCAGCCCCCTCGAGAATCAGCATGTGATGGAATGATCCAACCCGAGAGGCGCTGTCCTCTCACCTTCGCCCTGTGCCAAACCGCCATCCTCCGCTACCATGTTGGGGACTGAGCCAAAATGGGGGTGGGAGTGCGGCTGCCAGCGAAGGGCGGCGCTGCTCATCCGTCGTACCCGTGCTCCATGTCCTTCTCGTGCAGTGCCTGCTGGGAATGCGGGCCCCGGTTCCCTAACCCATCATCTGCGATCTCTTTCGCAGGCGTCGCCGGCATCCCGCGGGCCCTGGCGCACGGGCCACGGGTGGCGGCGCTTCACGTCGCCCCGGGGATCGTCGTCGCACTGAGCCGGTCGCCGCTGTGGCGAGGGCCATCCGCCTTGACGAGGCGTGCGGGTCTGGCACCTGCGGACGGCAGGCTCGGGCGCGGCGGACAGTGGGACATGGACCTCATGGCGCCTTTCTCGATCGCATTTAAGGGGGAACCGCCCGATGAGTGAGCAGGACCGCTCACATTTCGAGCCGTCGGATTTTGTCTCGTACCACCTGGCGTCCATGAATCTGGATCCGGGCGAGGCCGGACTCGGCAAGGCCCTTGTCCTCGCCTGGGTGAACCCCGAGACGATCATCGCCGAGACGGGCGCAAGGAAGGCTGCTTTCGGGCTTTACGGCGTGGTGTCGGACGGCGACGTCTCGATCGTGAAGGCGCCGGTGGGGGCGCCCGCCACCGTGATGGTCATGGAGGAGATGATCGCAGCCGGGGTGGGGGCCTTCATCGGGGTGGGGCTCTGCGGCTCGCTGGACGAGACGCTCCCCATAGGCTCACTGGTGATCGCCGGCTCGTGTCACAGGGACGAGGGCACGTCCTATCACTACCTGCCGCCCGACGCTCCGGTGTCGCCCACCGATCGTGCCGTCGCGGCCCTGAAGGAGGCGGCGGGGGAGGAGTTGCCCGTGGTGGCGCACTGGACCATCGACGCCATCTACCGGGAGACCAGGGGGAAGATCGGGAGGCGGCGCTCACAGGGCGTCAAGACTGTCGACATGGAGGCCTCGGCCGTGTACGCGGCGGCCGCCCACAGGGGGGTGGAGGCCGCCATGCTCCTCGTGGTGAGCGACGAACTCTGGCACGACACGTGGCGCCCGGGCTTTCACGCCGAGCGTATGGGCCCTGCCAGGGACCGGGCCCTCGGCATCGGGCTCAGGGCGGCGAGAGACCTCGCCACGCAGCTGACAGGTCCTTCCTGACCGCCGTCAAGGCCGGGAGAGCGGTCAAGCAGAGACCCCATCCCGCTTTAGGCTGACGAACATTGTCGAATCGTGTTGCCAGATGTTGACATTTCTGAACGCATGTGGGATTGTGACCCCAGGTCGGGTTCCGGGAGTACCCGGATCGGTCCAAGGCGCCACGCCGCTTCCGGTGGAGAGTTGCCGCCATGGGGGCTATCAGGGCCCAATGGTCCGCCTCGCCAGCTCCTTTGAGCTCGCCACCCTGGCTTGTCGCGGGGCGGCAGGCCGGGGACGGTTGGACCAGAAAAGGGGTCACCGACCATGTTGAAGACGTTCAAGGCGTTCGGATTCCTGTTTCTCGGTCTCGCCCTCGCAGCGGCCGTGGGAGGCGCCGTGATGGCGTACTCGCACGCAGGCGCACCGAGTGTCGCCTCGGCCAACACCCAGACGATGACCGACCCCACCTATCCACCCGCCGAGCCCTGATGACTGGAATGTCACCCGGGGAGCCTCGATGACCCGAACCACGCACATGCCCGAAGGAGCGTGACAGGTGTATGGATAGCCTGACGGTGCACGCCCTGACGCTCTACCGGCGGGGACTCTTCGGGGCATCGTGGCAGGAATGGGGGCGCCTCGGCGAGGCGGCACGTGACGCGGGATCCCGTAACGACTATGTACAGGCCCTGAACGGAGCGACCGCCTGCGCCGACGGGCTTCGCCTCACGGATGACGCCCTCGTCCTCGCCAGGCGCGCTGTTGCGGCTGCTGCCGGGATGCCGGAAGACCTCCCCGTCGTGCGGCGCGCCCTCTCCAACCTGGTCATCGCATCGGCTCAGGCCGGAGCCTTCCAGGAGGCCATGGAGACCCTCGAGCGGGCGCAGCGCGCCGAGGCCGGGAGGCCGGACCCGATCGGGTCCACATTGGCTCTCCTGCGTCTCAACATCCTCGTCGAGCAGGGCGAGTACGAGCGTGCAGCCGGGATCGTCCCGTCCGTGACGGCACGCCTCACGGATGGCATCGACGCCGTCAGGGCTCGCCACGATGAAGCCCTGATCGTGCTTGAGACCGAAGGACCGACCCGGGCCCTTCCCCTTGTCACGGACCTGCTCGAGCCGATGAGGTCCTTGGGGACGGACAGGGATGAACTGGCGGTCCTGTCGGATCTCACCGAGGTGTACGCCCTGCTGGGGGATGCGCAGGGCGTGATGTCCACGCACCAGGCCGCGCGACAGCTCATCCGGCGGACGACGTGCGTCCTGAACGGCGTGGAGGTGGCCCGCCTGGCGGTGCTCGATGCCTTCGGCCTCGGCCTTTCAGGCGAGGTCAGGGCCGTGCGCCAGAGGATCGTGCAGATTCGGGAGCTCCTCGGGGCGTACGGAAGGGCCAACCGGGCGGAGCGTGTGGCGGGGCGGATCGTGCGGTTCTTGGCCGACATGGCGGGAACCTGCGCCGATCTCCTCGAAGATGGCGAGCTCGGGCGTTACCTCGGTTCGCCGTATGTGGCACAGATGGACTTCCGGCGCACGGAGACGGCATCGCTGGCTGCATACGTCACGAGCGTCGGGCCGAAGCTCGCCCCCGTGGATGTGGCACTGCTTGGACAGGCGGCGACGGCGCCGATCACGGCGAGGTCCGTCGTCCTCCGCACGCTGGCCGAATCCGGTACGTCGGGGAGCGACGTGCCTGCGGAAGCGAAGGTCCTGTCCGTCCTTCGCGCATACACGTCCGGCACGCGCAGCGGCGACTACAGGGAGGTCCTCGGCACCCTCCGGGTGGCCGCGGGCAGCCGTTACGACCAGGAGATCGTCGAGCGCTTCGTCGACTTGCACGTCGCCTGACGCGCCACGCCCACCGCAGGCGGGTGCCTCCCGGCACCCGCCTGCGGCGCGTTTGGGCCGTGGCGTGAATTCTCGGTTGCGCCTTCTGGGTGCATTCCTTACCCTGAAACCAACCGAACGGTCGGTAGATTTGGGTCTTTGGAAAGGAGTCGCGACATCCATGTGGCGTTTCGACTGGGACGAGGACAGCCGCTCTGTCGCCGGACTGGCGCGGGATTTCGGCCGCCTCGCCATGCCCTTTGAGAGGGAAGCTGCGGCGGCGGCGGACGTGCCAAAGGCGCTGACGGTCCAGGCCGAGGAGGCCGGACTCTTTGATCTCCTTCGCCCCGAAGGGGCCGGTGGCCTGGGGCTGTCGCTTCTGGCGGCCGGCGGGGCCGTGGCCGCCCTCGTCGCCGAGGCGCCGTCCATCGGCACCGCCCTTCTCTGGCCTGAGGCGGCCGGCATCTTCGGGGCACCGCCCCACACGGCCTTTCTCGACGGCGGAGGCGGCACCCCGGCCTACCTGCGGCCAGCGACCGTCTCTGTGGCCAAAGGCCGCCTGAAGGGACGCGTCGCCTTTGCAGCCGTCCTGCCGGAGGCGGCGCCCGCCTTTGTCGTCGCCCGTGACGGTGACCAGGACGCCCTCTTTGCCATGCGCTCCGGCATCGGGACCGAGCGTGTCCGGACGATGGGACTGGAGCCGGCCCACCTGGCGGCTGTTGAGATCGATGGCGAGGGGGAGCGCAAGGGCGTGTTCGGGCCGGCCGAGCGCACGGCCATCCTGTGCTACGCGGCGCCCTTCTTCCACGGGTACGCCAGGGCCGCCCTCTCCTACGCCAGGGACTATGCGGCCCGCCGGCAGGCGTTCGGGCAGGCGATCGGGGCCTTTCAGGGCGTGGCCTTCCACCTGAGCGAGATGGCCATGGAGAACGAGGCTGCAGAACTCCTGTGGCAGGAAGCCGCCTGGGCGCACGCCCGGGGGGAGAGCGACCTGTCTCTCGCCGCCCAGGCGCTGCGCTCGGCCAAGGATACGGCGTGGAAGTCGGCAAACGGCTGTGTGGGCATCCTCGGCGGGCACGGCTTCGTGGACGACCACCCGGCCGAGCGCTGGCTGCGCGACGTGCAGACCCTGTCCGCCCTCACGGCAAACCGCTCGGCGCTGGCCGAGACGGGCAGAGGGCTATTCGGGGAGGAGGTGGGCGAGAGTGCCTGATTTCTCGACGACACCGCAGGAAAGTGCCCTCCGGGCTTACCTCAACAACTTCGCCCGCACGGAGATCCGTCCGAGAAGCCTCGAGGCGGACCAGAGCGAGGAGGTCCCCACGGACTTCTACGACGTGGCGCGGCGCAGCAGCGTTTCCCTCGAGCACATGCCGAGAAATCCCCGCGCAGGCGAGGGAGGTCCGAGGAAGGAACGCACCACGCTTCGCATGGGCGTGCTCGCCTCGGAGGAACTCGCCTGGGGAGATGCGTCGTTCCTCCTGTCGCTTCCCGGGCCGGGCCTCGGCGGCCCGCCGGTCTCGTTCATCGGCACGCCGGAACAGCGAGACCGCTTCTTTTCCATCTTTGACGACGCCAAGGTGCCCCACTACGGGGCCTATGCGCTCACGGAGCCGGAGGCCGGATCCGACGTGGCCCGCATCCGCACCCGCTGCGAGGAGGTGCCCGGCGGCTTCCGCCTGAACGGGACCAAGGTCTTCATCACCAACGGCGGCCGGGCCGACTGGGTCGTGGTGTTCGCCACCCTCGACCCGGAGCTCGGCCGGGCCGGACACCGCACCTTCGTGGTCGAGCGCGGCACCCCGGGCTTTCGCGTCGGCCGCCGCCACAAGAAGCTGGGGCTCAGGGCGAACGACACCTCGGAACTGATTTTCGAGGACTGCGTCGTCCCGGAGGAAAATCTCCTGGGCGGCCGCCAGCACTATGAGGCCCGCCAGAGCAAGGAGGGCTTCAAGGTGGCGATGGCGACCTTCGACTCCACCCGGCCGCTCGTGGCGGCGATGGCCGTCGGCATCGCCCGGGCCGCCGCCGAGAGGGCCCGTGAACTGATCCAGGACCGCTATGTGCTGGCGAGGGCCCTGCCCCGCTACCGGGCCATCCAGGCGGCCCTCGACGACATGGACACCCGGCTGCGGGCCGCGAGGCTCCTCACCTGGAAGGCGGCCTTCCTCGCCGACGTCGGCGAGCCGCAGAGTCGGGCGGCGTCTATGGCCAAGGCGTATGCAGGAGGCGAGGCCGTCAGGATCTGCCGTGAGGCCCTGGAGCTCACGGCGGAGTCTGGCGAGGGTCCCGATCCCTTCCTCGAGAAGTGGTTCAGGGACATCCGGGTCTTTGACATCTTCGAGGGAACGGCCGAGGTGCAAAGGCTCGTGATCGCCCGGCGCCTGTTCGAGGAGATCGGCGTGAAGGTGGGGCTCTGATGCGCATCGTCGTCTTCGTGAAAGCCATCCTCGACCCCGAGGCTCCGCCCGGGACGATCCATTTCGACGGTGCCGTGGCGGCAGGTTCGACGCCCTACGTTCTGGGACCGTTCGAATCAAACGCCCTCGAACTCGCCGCGCGGCTGTCCGAGGCGGCGTCATCCCCGTTCACGGCCATCGCCGCCGGCGGCGACGAGCAGGAGGTGGCGCTGCGCAAGGCGCTCTCGCTCGGGGCTGCCACGGCGATCCGGATCGACGCCGCGCGAGGCTACCACGACCCCCTCGCCGTCGCCAGGGCCCTTGCCGACGCAGCCGGGGAGTGTGACATCTACCTCTTTGGCCGACAGGCGGGCGACTTCGACCAGGCCGTCACGGCAGGCCTCTACGCGGGTCTCGTCGGTGCGGCCTTCGTGCCGCTCGTCCAGGACGCCCGCCTCGAGGGCGCCAACCTCGCCCTGCGCCGGGAGATCCCGGGAGGGTACGAGGAACTGAGGGTCGGCACGCCGGTCGTGCTCTCCGCCTCGAACGGCCCCGGCACCCTGATGCGCCTTCCCAGGGTCAAGGACGTGATGATGGCCAACCGCCACCCGATCGACGTCGTGCCCTTCCAGCCGGTCGCCGAGGCGAGCCGCGTGGCCTCCCTGCAGGCGAAGGACGCACGCCGGGCGGGGCGACGCCTTGAAGGGGACCTCGCCACCCAGGCGGCCCTCCTCGCGGCGGAACTCGATCCCTATGCCCCGAAGGGCGGTGACAGGTGATGGAGGCGGCCCTCTTCCTGAGCCCCGACGAGGGACCGGCGTCGTCCGACATCAGGAACGCTCTCCCCGGCGGTGCCAGGATCTACATGCTTTCCCACCGGCTTCCGGAGACCGTCCTGGCGCCCGGCAAGGTGACCCTCGGCGTGTCACCCGACATCGAGAACGCCGACTCCGGGCAGCTGGTGAAGGCCGTCCTGGCCCTCATGGGCGACCGGGTTCCTGAGCTCATTCTCTTTCGGGACGGCCCCCTCTTCGAGTTGATGGGGGCCCGCCTGGCCGGCGCGCTCGGACGCACCGCGGTGCGCGGGGTGACCCGCATGGCGGTCTCCGATGGCGCTCTCACGCTGGAGAAGGCCGTCTTCGGCGGCAAGGCCGAGATCGGGATCGCTCTGGAGGGACCGGCCGTGGTGGCGATGGCCGCTGGCGGCGCCGGGGAAGACGCCTCCCGGGCCGAGGTGGAGGTGGTGGACCTGGGCGCCCTTCCTCCGGAGACGACGGAGCGCAGGCGGGTCGAGGACACCTCGGGCTCAGAGCTCAGCGGTGCCAGGGTCATCGTCTCCGGCGGGCGCGGCCTTGGCAGCGGAGAAGCTTACGCTGCCCTTCAGGAACTCGCCGGTCTCCTCGGGGCGGCGCTCGGGGCCTCGCGGGCGGCCGTCGACGAGGGATGGGCGTCTCCCACCCGCCAGGTCGGGCTCACCGGCCAGAAGGTCGCTCCCGAACTCTATCTCGCCATCGGCATCTCGGGTGCCAGCCAGCACATGGCCGGCATCAGCGGGGCGAAGAAGGTCATCGCCATCACAAAGGACCCCCGGGCCCCGATCCTGGATGCGGCGGATGTCGGTGTCGTCGCCGACTGGCACGCCCTGTGGCCGGAACTCAGGAAGACGCTGGAGAGATAGCCAGTGGGCATCCCGACGCGCATCATCTACTGGAATGTGCCGGGCCACGAACTCATGTACCTTCCCTTCGCCGCCCTGTGCATCGTGTTCGGCTACGGCATCTTCCGGCGCTGGCGGGTCTGGTCGAAGGGCCGCAGGGTGGACCTCGGCCCTTTGGGCCCGCGCTTTCGGCGCCTCTTCTCGCATGCGCTCTTTCAGTCGCGCGTGGTGAGAAGCCGCCTTTCCGGTTACGCCCATGCCGTCCTCTTCGTCTCGTTCGGCATCATGACGGGCGCCACAATCGTGGTCGCCCTGCAGGCGGACCTCGGCTGGAAGATCATGCAGGGGCCCTTCTATCTCTGGTACCAGTCCTTGCTCGTGGACCTGGCCGGCCTCGCCGCAGCGGTGGCGATTGGCATCTTCCTCTGGCGTCGCTACGGGGTGCGTCCCTTGGCCCTCACCCGGGCGCCGGCGGACTTCCTCCTGCCTTTCACGTTCCTCGTCATCCTTGTCACGGGCTTCGTCATCGAGTCGCTTCGGATCTACGCCACGCACGACCCCTGGGGCCCATGGAGCCCGGTCGGCTACGCCCTCTCGCTCCTTTGGGGCGATGTCGGACTGGGCCTGCCGGCGGCGCTCGGGCTGCACCGGTTTCTTTGGTGGTTCCACCTCTTTGTCGCCTTCAGCTTCATGGCTGCCATCCCGTACTCGAAACTCTTCCACTTCATCGTGGCGCCCGTGGCCATCTTCTACTCAGAGCCGACGCGGGGGAGGGAGCTGCGCACCCCTGACCTCCAGAACGAGGAGCGTCTCGGGGCGAACCTCCTCGCCGACCTGACGGTGAAGGATCTCATCGACCTCGACGCCTGCACCGAGTGCGGAAGGTGCCAGGACGCATGTCCGGCCTACGCCTCGGGCAAGCCGCTGTCACCCAAGGCGCTCATCCTCGACCTCCGGCGGGCGAGCGCCAGCCGGCCCGAGGCGCCTCTCACCGAGGTCATCACGGACGAGACGCTCATGGCCTGCACGACCTGCCGCGCCTGTATGGAGGCCTGCCCGGTCGACATCGAGCACGTGCCGAAGATCGTCGCCATGCGCGCCTTCCGGGCCATGGAGGAAGGCGAGATCCCCGCCGGCCTCGCCGAGGCCGTCACCGGGATCGAGGAGCGGGGCCATCCCTTCCGGGGTGCCCAGGCCTCGCGCACGACATGGCTCGAGGATACGGGACTTGCCGTCTGGGAAGTCGGCGAGCCCTGCGAGACGCTTCTGTGGGTCGGCTGTGCCGGTGCCTTCGACGCCCGGGCGCAGAAGGTGGCGAAGGCTCTCGCCGCACTTCTCCTCTACATGGGCGAGAACGTCAGGGTGCTCGGCGAGAGGGAGAGCTGCACGGGCGACCCGGCCCGCCGGGCCGGGCAGGAATACCTCTACCAGATGCAGGCCGAGAGGAACGTGGCGCAGCTCCGGGAGGTGGCTCCCAGGCGCATCGTGACGATGTGCCCGCATTGCCTGCAGCAGCTGAGGACCGAGTACAGGGCCTTCGGCGGCGACTTCCTCGTCGTCCACCACACCGTCTACCTGCAGATGGCGGTGGCCTCCGGCAGGCTGGAACTCGCCCCGGAGGCGGTCCAACGCCTGACCTACCACGACCCCTGCTATCTCGGCCGCTGGAACGGCATCGTGGACGAGCCCCGCGCCCTCCTGCGGGCGGCGGGGGCCGAACTCGTGGAGATGGCGCACCACGGCACCGACTCCCTGTGCTGCGGCGCCGGCGGCGGCTGGGCGTTCCGGGAAGAGCCGTCTCCCCGTGTGAACCAGCTGCGGGCGAAGGAGGCGGCTCAGACCGGTGCCTCGACCGTCGTGACCTCATGCCCCTTCTGTCTCAACATGATGACCGACGGCATGAAGGGCGAGGGAGAGGCGAAGGTGCGGGACATCGCAGAGATCCTCTGGGAGGAGGTCCAGTCCCGGGTCGCAGCCAAATAGGCGGGCGGGGGGAGGCGCCGGACGTGAAGGTGACGGCGCTTTTGGGCGAGGATCGGGGACGGGCGAGACATGCCCTGAGCGATCTCTTTGCCGCCAGCGGACTCGACGCGCGGAGCCCGGACGTCAGCCGGATCGACGGTGGGCGGGGCTGGGCGAATGAAGCCGCGCAGGCACTGGCGCATGCGCCCTGGGCGGCGGCACGCCGCGTGGTGGTGGTCTGGGACCTGCCACTCGCAGGCGACACGGACGGCCTGGAGCGCCTTGAGGAGTGGACCCGCCTGGAGGGCGAGGCAGCGGAGGATGGTCCCTGGCTCATCATCTGGGCGCCGTTGGCAGACCGCCGACTGAAGGCGGTGAAGGCCCTCGAGGCGGCTCACCTCATCGTTCCCGTGGCGCCTCCGGACGCATGGGGGGCCCAGAGGGAGCTCACCGCCCTCGTTGAGGCGAGGGGAGGGCGCATCCGGCCCGAAGCGGCGGGCGCCGTCGTGGCGCTCGTCGGAAGCGGCCTCGACGCCCTCGCCAACGAGGCTGAAAAACTGACGCTCCTGGCAGGCGAGGGGGAGATCGGCATGGCCGAGGTGTCACTGGCCACGACGGGGCGTGCCGACGTGTCGGTCTTCCGCCTGACCGAGGCCCTTTCGGCCAAGAGGCTCGGCGACGCCCTCCGGATCGCCGGCCAACTCCTTGGAGGCGGCGAGTCGGGGATAGGGCTCATCGCCATGCTGGCCCGCGAGATGCGCCTTCTGGCCCGCACGAAGACGCTGAGCGATGCGTCGCCGTCGCAACTCGGTGTGCCGGCATTCGTCGCCTCCCGGTTGGGGCGCGACGCCAGGCTCTGGAGCGAGGAGGAGATCAGGCGGGCCTTTCCCCGCCTCCTCAAGGCCGATCTCGACCTGAAGACGGGAGCGAAGGACGGCGTGACGATCGAACTGTGCCTCATCGACCTCGTCAGCACGGGCAACGCGTGGGAGCGCACCTGAACGTGACAGGTGAGCCGGTCGTCGTGCTCCTGACGGGCGTCATGGCAGCGGACACCGTCGCCGACCTCGTGGCCGCCCGCTTGGAGAGGGCGGCGCTGGCGCCGGGGGATGCCTGCCGCGGCAATGCCCTGGCCGAACTCCCACTGCGACGCGCCCCAGCCGGGAAAGTTGCGGATGGTTATGCTGCGGCAGGGTTCTCCGTCGTCCGGCAGCGCATCATCCTGGGGCGCACCTCGCACGGATTCCCGGACTCGTGGCCCACCGCCCCTTGCCATCGCGGCGCTGGGTCCGAAGGCTGATGTGGTCCGGGAGCGCGGGGCCGCCCGTCCGAAGTGCGGCTACGGAGATTCTGCCGAACAGGCCGGGGGTGAAAAGTGCCTGAAACCGCACAAGCAAGGGGACTCCGGATCCTCTATGGATGGTGTGGACAAACCGACCGTTCGGGGGCGGAGGCGGGAATCCCCAAGCCGGAAGAGGATAGGCCGGAAGGCGGACTTCTCCTGCCGGGGTTCACATGCTGACGATCGACGAGAGGCAACTCGATTTCCCGACGTCGCTGATCCCCGAGGAGCCGTGGACGCTCGCGCAAGAGTTGGCAGAGGTGGACCGGATCCTCGATGACTCCGCCGGGCCGGCCCTCCCCCGACATGGGGCGTCCCTCGCTGGCCGCAGTGCAGGTGCTGCGGCTCTTTTGATTGCCAAGGCACGCCGTCCCCCCCAGGTGGCGCTCAAGGCACTCACGTACGGGGGCGACGACGGCAGGACCCTTCGATCGTCCGCACTACACGTCCAGGCCCCGCTTTCCGGGGATCGAGCGCCTCTCGTCCTCCCTGCGGCCTGAGCCTCCGGGAACGCGGCCTTAGGCCTCTTTGCCCGACGGGCCCGGCGGCGCGCCGGAGGGCAGGGTGACGGTGAAGGCGGCGCCGCGCTCGGGTCCGGCCTCGGCCCTGATGCTCCCGCCGTGAAGCTCCACGATCTTCCTCGCGAGGGCGAGGCCGAGGCCGCTTCCCGGCGTCCTACGATCCCGGGAGGCGTCCGCCTTGAAAAATCGCTCGAAGATGCGGTCGCGCGCCTCGTCGGGAATCCCGGGGCCTGAGTCCGACACGCGTACCTGCGCTACTTGCGTGCCCGCCGTGAGGGTCACCGAGATGCGACCGCCCTCCGGGGTGAACTTCACCGCGTTGTCGAGGAGGTTCGCCCACACGTGGGCGAGGAGCGCCGCATCGCCGTGGATCGTCGTCGGGTCGAGACTTGCCTCGACCGCGATCCCCTTCGCGGCCCAGAGCGGCTCGGCCGCAAGGATCACCTGCCGGACCTGGCGGTCCAGGGCGAAGGGCTCGGGCCTGAGTGGCTCCCGCTCGGACTCGAGCGAGGTGAGGCGGAGGAGGTTATCCGACAGTTCGCCGAGGCGGCGGCTTTCGGCCTCGATGATGGCGAGGTAACGCGTCCGGTCCTCCGGGGGGAGGGCGTCGTCCCGAAGCGCCTCGGCGAAGCCCTGGATGGAGGTGAGGGGGGAGCGGATCTCGTGCGAGACGTTCGAGACGAACTCCTGCCGGAGCCGCTCCATAGTCTCAAGCTCGCCCGCCATCTCATTGATCGAGGTGACGAGGCGCCCAAGCGGGTGTTCGTCGTCCGACACCGGAACCTCGGCGCGGGCGCCGAAGTCCCCCTTCGCGATCCGCTGGATGGAGGCGACGATGGTGTTGAAGGGATCGCTGTGCCGCCTCGCCTCCAGGTAGCCGAACATGGAGAACGGAACGGCCAGGATCAGCATGCCGACAGTACCCGAGGCGACGACGCGGAGAAACGCCGAGGGCGTGAGGCCGAGGAGGGAGAGGGCCCACGTCGCCAGGTAGTGCCCGGCGACGAACGCCCCGACCAGGGCCACCATCCCGAGGATGGCGCCGGCGACGTGTCTCAGGACGTGGCGGAGCGGCGTGTCGCTCGCCTGGAGCCTCCGGTGGGCGACCATCTCGTTCTCGTGCCGGCGGCGCCGTTCCACCGCCCTCTGGTGGGGGGCCGCGTGCGGCGCTGTGCGACCCGAGCGGGCATCGTCTTCTGGAGCGTTCACTTCAGGGCCTCGAGGCGGTAGCCGAGGCCCCGCACGGTGGCGATCCGGACGCCCGAAACATCCTCCGGGAGGCGGTCCCGGAGCCTTTTCACGTGCACGTCGACGGTGCGCTCATCCCCAGGGTAATCGTACCCCCAGATCTGCTCCACCAGCTGCTCCCGGGAGAGCGTCCTTCCGGCATAGCTCGCGAGGTGAAAGAGCAGGTCGAACTCTTTCGGCGGGAGGGTGAGGGAACGGTCCCCAAGTCGCGCCCCGCGGACCGTCGCGTCGAGCTGGAGACCTCCCACGGCCAGCTGCCCCTCGTGGGCGATCTTCGCCCGGCGAAGGAGCGCCCGGATGCGCGCCGTGAGCTCCGCCGCCTCGAAGGGCTTCGTCAGGTAGTCGTCCGCGCCTCGGGCGAGGCCGTCCACCTTGTCCCGGGTGGTGGCGCGGGCGGTGAGCATCAGGATCGGGACGTCGCCCGCCTCGCGGAGCTCCCGGCAGAGCTCGAAGCCGTCCATCGCGGGCATCATCAGGTCGAGGACCACGAGGTCCGCAGTCTCGCACTCCAGCGATGCGAGCGCCTCGCGGCCGTCTCTCGCCTCCGCCACCCGGAAACCCTCCCGGCCGAGGGTCAGCCGAAGCAGCTCCCGGATGTGGGGGTCGTCGTCGACAACGAGGACGCGGGTCATCGGGCGAGGGCCTTCCGAAAGCGGAGGACGGCGAGCGGTAGGAACACGGCGACCACGAGGGCGCACCAGGCCACGGTCGCTAGATCGGGGTGGGCGAGGGTCCAGATGCCGGGCGCCGGGGCGACCTGGTTGCCGAAGAGCTCCCGGACGCCCTCCACGACGGCGCTCATCGGATTCCAGTTGGCGATGGTCCGGAGGATCGCCGGCATGCCTGCCGTGGGGACGAAGGTGTTGGCGACGAAGGTGAGCGGGAAGATCACGAGGGCGCCGATCCCCTGGGCGGACTCGGCCGAGCGGAGGAAGAGCCCCAGGAACGCCCCGACCCACGTCATCGAGAAGCCGAAGAGGAGGAGCATCACGTAGGCCTCGGCGATGGAGCCCGCGCCGGTGGTGGGCCGCCAGCCCACGACCAGGGCGCACCCGGTCATGACGGCGAGGCCCAGGAGGCTCTCGACGAGGCTCGAGAGGGTGTCGCCGATGATCACGGCGCCGCGGTTGATGGGGAGCGACCGGAGCCGGTCCATGAAGCCCTGGCCCATGTCGTTCGCCACGGCTCCCATGATCGAGATGGACGAGAAGGCCATGGTCTGGGCGAAGATTCCGGGCATCAGGTAGTCGCGGTAGTTGCCGCCCGGCACGGCGATGGCCGAGCCGAAGATGTAGGCGAACATGAACACGAAGATGATCGGCTGGATGGTGACGTCGGCGAGCTTCTCCGGCATGTAGCGGATGTGGGTGAGCTGTCGCTTGGCGATGGTCCAGGTGTCGTAGAAGAGGTAGCCGAGCTCCCGGCCGAAGCCGTGGCGCCTGCGCGTCTCCGGGACTGTCTCGACCATCACGCCATCCCTCCCTGGGCCGCTTCCTTCTGGTCCTCGCCCAAGGCCGCATGGCCCGTCAGGTGCATGAACACGTCGTCGAGCGTCGGCTGCCGGAGCCCGATGTCCTCGAGCGCGATCTTTCGCCCATCGATGGCCCGCATGACGGCCATGAGCGTGGTGGCCCCGCCCTCGGCCGGGACCGAAAGCGCCCGCGGGTCGTTGCCGGGGACGGCCGCGTGACCGGCGGCCGCCTCCATCGCCTCCCGCGCCTGGGGGAGGTCAGAGACCTCCTCGACACGGATGTCGACGCGCTCCCCGCCGACGCTTCGCTTGAGCTCCTGTGAGGTGCCGAGGCCCACCACGAGGCCGTGGTCGATGACGGCGATGCGGTCGGCGAGGCGGTCCGCCTCCTCGAGGTACTGGGTGGTGAGGAGGATCGTCGTGCCGCGCCGGACGAGGCTCCGGATGGTCTCCCACATGGCGTTCCGGTTGAAGGGATCGAGGCCCGTCGTGGGCTCGTCGAGGAAGAGCACCTCGGGCTCGCCGACGAGGCTCGCCGCGAGGTCGAGGCGGCGCCGCATGCCGCCCGAATAGGTCTTCACCAGCCGTGAGGCGAACTCGCCGAGCTCGAACTCCTCGATGAGCGCGTCGCTTCTCCTGCGCGCTGCGGCGGGCGGGAGGTGGTAGAGGCGGCCGACCATCTCCAGATTGGCCCGCCCCGTCATGTACTCGTCGACGGCCGCCTGCTGGCCGGCGAGGCCGAGCCGGTAGCGCGCCTCCAAGGTCTCGGTGAGCACGTTGAAGCCGGCAACCACCGCATCTCCCGAATCGGGCAGGAGGAGCGTCGTCATGATGCGCACCGCCGTCGTCTTCCCGGCACCGTTCGGGCCGAGGAGCGAGAACACGGTCGCCCGCTCCACCTCAAGATCGATTCCCTTGAGCGCCTGGGTCTTCCCGAAGCGCTTGGTGAGCCCCCTGGCTCTGAGGGCGATGTTCCCATCGCGTAGCCGCTCTGGCATGGCATGACCTCCGAAAATCGGCATCCTGCGCACCGGCGGGCCGGTCACTCTGCCTAGGATGGGGGCGATGTGTGAACGGAGCATGAACGGATGCGCCCGACTTGGGCGGGATCCGTGCCGGAGCCCGCGCCGGATGCGGCCCTCCTCGACATCGAGATGCCCGAGATGGACGGCCGTCCTCGCCACCTTCGCCTGCCCCGAACACGTCCTCAGGGCTCCCAGGCGCCCGAGCGCCGGGTTCGAGACCGTGTGGGCCCGTGAGATCGGCCGGACGCGGGCGTAGGCCGGCATCCAGCCAGTGAGGCTAGCGCGGCGCGCCCGCCCGTGAAGGGCCGCTCTCACCAAGGCGCCTCCTCCCGCGTAGGATACCACGGCGGCCACGTCGGTCAGGCCGGGAGGCTTCCCAGCCGGGATCCGCCAGATGAAATCCGCCAGTTGGAACGGCGGGAACGACGCGCCGGACGGAAGGACTGGTGGCAGCCCCGGGGGAGAAGCCGATGGCGCCCGCCCCAGGCGACGCACGTGCGATGCTTCCCAGACGCGACAGGACCGTCGTGGCGCCAGGAGCGCAACGACGGTCCTCAGAACGGGAAACCCTAGCGGGACTTGACGAGGCGAGCGAGCTGGCTCTTGCGGCGCGCTGCCGTGTTCTTGTGCAGCACGCCTTTCGTGACCGCCTTGTCGATCCGGCTCACGGCCTCCCTGAAGGCGCCCTCCGCCTCCGCACCGGTGGTGGCGACGGCCTTCTTCATGGCGGTCTTCACCCCGGAGCGAACCGAGCGGTTGCGCTGCCTGTTGCGCTCGGCGACGAGAATGCGCTTCTTCGCCGACTTGATGTTCGCCAAAAACTGCACCTCCGTCAGACCAAAGAATTATAGCACCCGCTCCGCTCTCCCGGAAGGACTCGGCCACGTTTCCTTGAGTGCCTGCCGTGACGGGATGACGCGCTCCTCACGTTTGCTGGCTGCACCGCAAACCCTGGCAGACGCGACCCATCTCGTCCTTCATTTCCTCTCACCTGCCTGCATAGGCCCCGCGCAAACCTGTCCCGCACGCCTCACGCCTCACGCGTCTTAGCGTCCGGTGGACCGGCGTATGCTTGCCCGAGGTGGATCATTGCGCCGACGCGGGATGAAGACGTCAGGGGGGGCGCTCCGGCTTCTCGCAGCCTGGGGCGTCGCTGTCGCGCTGGTCCTGGCGACACTCGTCGTGCGTCCGGCCGGACCCTCGGTGCCGGTCTCGGGCGGGGGCGTGAGCGAGCGCAGCCTGCCTCTCCCGCCGACGTTTCTGCGCTGGGCGCTCGGGTCCGGCCTGCCCACGCTCGGCATCGTGTCACCGGAACCGTTTGTCGGCGTGACCGGCGCCTCCGTCGCCGCCTGGATCGTGGGCGGCCTGACGTCCGTGGTGCCCGGTGACGCCCTCTCCGTGGTCGGGGCGACCCTCCCCGGCGTGAACGTCGAGGAGGTGGGGAGGAGCGCGGCGGGTCCCTGGCCGAGCGCCCAATCCCTCGCACCTCAGCCAGAAGGGGGACTGTCGGGTGTGCTGGTGCTGGGCGGAACGCCCAGGGTCGGCGTGTACCAGACCAACAGCCGCGACTCGTTCACCTGGGCAGCGCCCAGGGGAGCGGTCGGGGAGCCCGTCTCGAACGACCCGATGAAAAACGTCACCGCCGTCGGGCTCGCCCTGGCCCGTGCCCTCGCCGCCGACGGGGTCGGCGTCGTCCACTCGTCGACGGTGAACGACGCCGGCGGCGTGCTCGGGGCCTATGTGAACTCGGCCCGCACCGCATCGTCGCTCCTGCGCACCTATCCGACGATTCGCTACCTCGTCGACGTCGACCGGGGCACGGCGAACGTGGGGACGGTCCAGGTGGGGAACCGGAGGGCGGCGCGGGTGACGCTCGTCGTCGGCTCGGCCGACCGCCTGCCGAATCCGCACTGGCAGGAGAACCAGTCCCTTGCCGAGCGGCTCGCCGCCGAGATGCAGTTCCTCTACCCGGGCCTCCTGGTTGGGGTGGAGCCGTCCCCCGACCGCCTGAACCAGCAGCTCCTGCCGGGTGGGGCGCTCACCATCGAGGTGGGAGGGCCGTCGAACACGCTGGCTGAGGAAAGTGCAGCTGCCGCCCTCGTGGCCCAGTCCCTTGGGCACATTATGTCAACGAATGAACCCGCACCGACGGCTCCCTGACCCAGGCGTCCAGCACCTTTGACCGACCGTCGCGCAACACTGTAAGACGCGGCGTAGGACATCATGGTACAGGAGGAGAAGGGGTGCTCCCGGAGGTGCCAGGATGCCACAAGGACCGAGGGATCTGTTCGACACGTCGATGGACATCGATGTCCCTAAGGCCGCCGCCCCACGCTCGGCGCTGCTCACGATGCGCCTCGGTCCGGAAGAGGTGGCTGCCCTCGAGGCGATGGCGGGCCGGCTTGGAGTCGGGAAGTCCACCCTCGCCCGCATCTTCCTCCGGCAGGGCCTGGGTCTCGGAAGGCCCGGCCGCTAGGGCCTGTTGACCCCCGCCGGGATGCCCCGCTAGAGTGGAGGCACGGCCCATGGCGGCGAAATCGTTAACCGGGGGAGGCATGGCCGTGGCTGAGATCGGGGAAGTGACGAACGGCTCCTTCGACGAGGAGGTCCTGAAGGCAAAGGGACCGGTGCTCGTCGACTTCTGGGCCGAATGGTGTGGCCCATGCCGGGTCCTCGAGCCGATCGTGGACGAGATTGCCGACGAGTTCTCCGGCCGCCTCAAGGTCGTCAAGATGAACGTGGACCTGAACCCCGACATCGCCACCCGCTACCACGTGATGAGCATTCCGACGCTCGCCGTCTTCAAGGGCGGTGAACTCAGCGAGCGCCTCGTGGGCTATCGCCCGAAGGCCCAGCTGGACCAGGAACTGGCCAGGGCGCTCTAGGCACGATGGGTTACGACGGGAGCGCCGGGGGTGCTCCCGCCGTCCGTCTGAGGAGGATCTGCAACATGCCTGAGCTGGAGGGTGGGGTGAAGAGCCTCGTGGCGACGCTCTACCCGGCGCTGGGCGACGACCTGTCGCTCGAGAGCCTCATCTCGCAGGTGCCGGGACTGGCGCCGGAGGGTGTGGTGCTGCGTCGCCTGGCGGACGGGGAGTGGATTGTCGACGGCGGCGACGGACGCTCCCGCCGGCAGGGGCGCGGCAAGGATCCGGCGGAAGCCGTCGCCGCCTGGCTCATCGCCATGGCGGCGAGAAGGCTCTAGTCGGGGCCGCCCGTCAGTAGAAGATTACTGTGAATGCGATGCCCACCAGGGCGCCGGCCAGGACTTCGAGCGGGGTGTGACCGAGCATCTCCTTGAAGGGCCGCTCGTCGGGCGCCTCCTTGCCGCGCAGGATGTTGAGAAAGCGCGCCTGATGCCCGACGGCCTGTCGAATGCCGATGGCGTCATAGAGCACGATGATGGCGAAGACCATGACGATGGCGAAGAGATCGGAGCGCCAGCCGTAGGTGAGACCCACAGCCGAGGCGAGCGAGGTGACCGTGGCGGAGTGGGAAGAGGGCATGCCGCCGGATTCCCAGAACCGGTAGGGCTTGATCTCCCGGGCCCGCACGGAGGCGACGACACCCTTCAGGATCTGGCTTGTCACCGAGGCGCTGACCGCCGTGACCAACATGCGGTTCGAGTTGGCGAGGGAGTGAGCCACCTGACCGATCACGGGCAAAAGGCCGTGCACCGGGATCCTCCTTCGGGGCCTGGTCGGAAGGAATGGATTCCGTCCCGCCCTCGGAAGTCCCTCTTGTCCGCACCAAGGTAGAATGGAGAGCATGGAGAAGGGCATTTCCCCATGACCGACCCGAGCCTCATCCGCAACTTCTCGATCGTCGCCCATATCGACCACGGCAAGTCGACGCTCGCCGACCGGCTCATCGAGATGACCGGCCTTGTCGAGGCGCGTCGGATGACCGAACAGGTCCTCGACACGATGGACATCGAGCGCGAGAGGGGCATCACGATCAAGGCCCAGACGGCGAGGCTGCCCTTCCGGGCGGCGGACGGCCGGACCTATGTCCTGAACCTCATCGACACGCCCGGCCACGTCGACTTCAGCTACGAGGTGTCGCGCTCGCTCGCCGCCTCGGAGGGGGCGCTGCTCGTCGTGGACGCCACCCAGGGCGTCGAGGCGCAGACGCTCGCCAACCTCGATGCCGCCCTCGACGTCGGGCTCACCGTGATCCCTGTCATCAACAAGATCGACCTGCCGTCGGCAGATGTCCCCGGCGTCATCGCCGAGCTTGAGAATCTCGGCTTTCTCGCCAGCGAGTGCCTCGCCGTCTCCGCCAAGGACGGAACCGGCGTCAGGGCTGTTCTGGAGGCCCTCGTCGAGCGGGTGCCGCCGCCTCGCGGCCTGGACGCGGCACCGCCCAGGGCGCTGGTCTTCGACAGCCATTTCGATGCCTACCGGGGGGTCGTGGTCCACGTCCGGATCGTCGATGGCGCGCTCCGGAGGGGTGACGAGGTGCGCTTCATGGCTTCGGGGACCTCGCACGAGGTCACGCACATGGGCGTCTTCGCCCCTGCACCGGTGCCGGTGGACGGCCTTGGCCCGGGCGAGGTGGGATGGTTCGCGGCCACCATCAAGAACCTCGGGGACGCCCGGGTCGGGGACACTGTGACGCTGGCCGAGGGGGGGGCCACGACGCCCCTTCCCGGATACCGCCCGGCGCTGGCCATGGTCTTCGCCGGCCTCTATCCGGCGGAGCCCGCCGCGTACGACGCCCTGCGCGACGCCCTCGAGAAGCTGCGCCTGAACGACGCCTCGCTCACCTACGAACCCGAGACCTCGGAGGCGCTCGGCTTCGGGTTCCGGGCCGGGTTCCTTGGACTTTTGCACCTGGACGTCGTCCAGGAGCGCCTCGAGCGGGAGTTCGACATCGAACTCGTCACGACGGCCCCGCACGTCGTCTACTTCGCCACCCTCACCGACGGCAGCGAGGTGCGCATCGACAACCCGGCCCGCTACCCGGCCGCCGGACGCATCGCCGAAATCCGGGAGCCGATCGTGAAGGCGCGCATCTTCGTCCCGAAGGAGCACGTCGGGGCGGTGATGGAACTCTGCCAGGACCGGCGGGGAACGTTCGTGAACCTGGAGTACCCTTCGGCCGAGAGAGCCCTCCTCACATATGAACTGCCGCTTGCCGAGATCATGTACGACTTCTTCGACCAGCTGAAAGGCCGTACCCGGGGATACGCGTCCCTGGACTACGACCTCCTCGGGCACTTCCCGGCCGATATGGAGCGGGTCGAGATCCTGCTCGCAGGCGAATCCGTGGACGCCCTGTCCTTCGTCTGCCACCGCTCGGAGGCCGAGCGGCGCGGAAGGGAGATCTGCAAGAAGCTCCGGGAGGTCATCCCGAGGCAGATGTTCGAGGTCCCCATCCAGGCCGCCATCGGTTCCCGCATCCTGGCCCGGGAGACGCTCTCTGCCCTCAAGAAGGACGTCCTCGCCAAGTGCTACGGTGGCGACATCACGAGAAAGCGCAAGCTCCTCGAGAAGCAGAAGGAAGGCAAGAAGCGCATGCGTCGGGTGGGGCGCGTCGAGGTGCCCCAGGAGGCCTTCATGGCCATCCTGAAGACGGAGAAGGCGCCGTGAACAACACCATCGGCATTTACATCCACCTGCCCTACTGCCCCACGAAGTGCGGCTACTGCGACTTCAACGCCTATCTCGCCCCGGGCGGTGATGCCTTTGCCCGCTATACGTCGGCCGTCCTGGCTGAGATGCGCCTTGCCGAGAGCCTTGAAGGACGGCAGAGAGTGGGGAGCATCTATTTCGGAGGCGGCACCCCGTCCCTTTTTCCGGCCGGGGACGTGGGGCGCATGCTGGACCTGCTGCGCGATCTTCACGAGATCGCCGAGGACGCCGAGGTGTCGCTCGAGGCGAACCCGTCGGCCCTCACGTCGGACCAGCTGCGCCAGTTCGTCGGGGCCGGCGTGAACCGCCTGTCCATAGGCGCCCAGACGTTCTCGGCACCGCTCCTCGCCGCCATCGGCCGGGACCACGGCCCCGACGACATCGTCCGGGCCGTCGGCATGGCCCGCGAGGCAGGCCTCGTGCGGGTGAGCCTCGACCTCATGTACGGGCTCCCGGACGAGACCGACGCCGATGTGGAGAAAAGCGTCATGAGGGCCATCGGACTCGGTGTCGGCCACATCTCCGCCTATGCCCTCGAGCTTGAGCCACGGACCGTTTTCGGCCATCGCCACCGGCGGGGGGACCTCGCGCTGCCCGGGGAGGATGACGTGGTGCGGCGCGGGGACATGATCGGAGGGTGTCTCGCTCATGCGGGATTCACGCGTTACGAGGTGTCGAACCACGCCCGGCCGGGGGAGCGGTGCCGCCACAACGAGCGGACCTGGCAGCGGGGCCGCTACCGCGGGTTTGGCGCCGGAGCGCACTCGTTCCTCGGCGAGAGGCGCTTTTGGAACGTGGCCCATCCCGCCCGCTACGCCTCGGACGTCGAGGGCGGCGTGCTTCCGGTGGCGGGTCAGGAGGACGTCTCGAAGATCGCCCGCGGCGAGTGGGCGTATCTCGCACTCAGGACGTTCCACCTCGATCGGCAGGCCTTCGAGGATGCCTTCGGCCTGCCGATCGAGGCGGCGTTTCCAAAGACCTTCCGCCACGCCCTCGAGGACGGGTGGCTCAGGCGCACCGGGCCGGCCTGGGTGGTGGCCGAAGAGCGCCGCTGGCTCCTGGGGCAGCTCGCCGCCCGGTTCCTCGACGAGGGAAGGACGCCTTGACCCCATGGAGGCCGGTTTGGTACGTTCGAGTCGGTTAGCACTCGTTCCCTATGAGTGCTAAGGAGTGGGTGAGATGGCGATCCTCGACGGACGCAAGAGCCAGGTGCTCCGTGCCGTGGTGGAGGACTATGTGAGGTCTGCCGAACCGGTGGGCTCGCGGACCATCGCCAGGCGATATGGCATAGGGTTCTCCCCCGCCACGATCCGCAACGACATGGCCGATCTCGGCGAGCTCGGATACCTCGACCAGCCGCACACATCGGCCGGGCGGGTGCCATCCGACAAGGGCTACAGGTACTACGTCGACCGGCTCATGCGCCGGCGGGCGGTGGCCGCCCGGGAGCTCGACGACGTCCGGCAGCGCTACCGCGCCGGGGCGCGAAGCGTGGAGTGGCTCCTGCAGCAGACCGTGACACTTCTCGCCGAGGCCTCCGCCTACGCCGCCGTCGGCGTCGGGCCGGAGCGGGCCGCCGAGCGGCTGCGCTCGCTGGAAGCGCTCGGGATCGGGGACGGGGAGACGCTCCTCATCCTCATCACCTCGAGCGGCATGGTTCACCACAGGCTCCTCGACAACCCCGACGGCGTCCGCTTCGAGGATGTGCGGGAGACCGTCGCCATTCTCGAGGAGCGCCTCGCGGGCCTCACCGTGTCGGAACTCGGCAGGGAGACCCTGGACGACATCTTCCGGGCCTTTCGCCGGCGCCGCCGCCTGCTCGACGAGGTGGTCGACATGGTCGTGGCGAGCCTTCTCCACGAGGCGAGCGAGGAGGCCGTGCTGGTCGCGGGCGCCTCGAACATCATGAGCCAGCCCGAGTTCCAGGAGGTCACGAGGCTGCGTGCGCTCCTGAGCTTCCTCGAACGCCCGGATGCCGTGCGTGAACTTCTCCTTCCCCAGACGGAGGGCATCGAGGTGCACATCGGCGCCGAGATTCCCTTGTCCAGCGCCGCCGACCTGTCCCTCGTGATGGCCGGTCTCCGGCGCCAGGGAGGCACCCTTCTGCGCTTCGGGCTGGTCGGGCCGCGGCGGATGGATTACGAGCGGGCCGTCTCCCTCGTGGAGGCCGTGGCCCAGGAACTGGAGGGGCTTCTCTAGCCGATGTCGGACGAACGAATCGATGGGACGCAAAAAGGCACCCCCGAGACGCCGGCCCCCTCGCCGGAAGGCGAAGAGGCCGGCGACTGGCGGGCCCTCGTCAGGGAAAAGGACGCGCAGATCCTGCGCCTCATGGCAGACTTCGAGAACGTGCGCCGCAGACAGGCCAAGGACGCTCTCGCCGTGCGGGAGAGCGTGATGGCGGAGGCCATTTCGGCGATGCTCCCGGTGGCCGACAATCTCGCCCGTGCCCTTGCCCACCAGGGCGACGGCCTGAAGGATGGCGTGACGATGACGCTTTCCTCGTTCCAGGAGGTGCTCGCCAAATTGGGCGCCAAAGAGGTGCCGGCGCTCGGCGAGGAATTCGACCCGCGCCTTCACGAAGCGCTCGCCAAGGAGGAGCGGGACGACGTCGCCGACGGCACGATCATCGAGGTCTTCGCCCCGGGCTACGCGATCGGGGACAGACTCATCCGGCCGGCCCTCGTCAAGGTGGCCAGGGGTGGCCCGGGTGAGGGCTGAGGAGGCGCTCGCCGAAAGGCTGCGCGGGATCGTCCGGGGGGAGATCGGGCTCGATCCCTTCGACGACCCCGAGGCGAGGGTGAGGATCGTCGAGGCGGCCGAGCGGGCAAGGCAGGCCATCGCCCTCGACGGTCACGCGGCCGTCACCCTGCCGGCGCTCCTCGTGACCGGCGACGGACCATACCACCTTGCCGTCACGCTCTTCGCCCGTGACATGGGGGAGGGAGACAACTGAGCCGCGATTACTATGAGGTCCTGGGCGTCTCCCGCGACGCCTCGGAGGATGATATCAAGAGGGCGTTCAGGCGCCTCGCCCGGGAGAACCACCCGGACCGGAACCCTGGCGACAAGGGGGCCGAAGAGCGCTTCAAGGACATCAACGAGGCGTATTCGGTCCTCTCCGACGGCGAAAAGAGACGGCAGTACGATGCCCACGGATCGGCCGAGGGCCCAGGGGGCTTCTCCGGGTTCGGAGGTCCGGGACAGGGCCCCGACTTCGGCTTCGGGGGCCTCGGCGACATCTTCGATGCGTTCTTCGGCGGCGGCATGCGCGACCAGACGGGTCCGTTGCGCGGCCAGGACCTGCAGACGGAGATCGCCCTCACCCTCGAGGAGTGCTTCACCGGCGTCGAGCGCGACATCCGCCTCACCCGCGTCGCCTCCTGCCCGCGCTGCGGCGGCAGCGGTGCGGAGCCCGGCACGTCGTCGGACACCTGCCCCCGCTGCCGCGGCACCGGCCAGATCCAGGCAAGGCGCCAGACAGCCTTCGGCCAGTTCGTGACGGCCCAGCCCTGTCCGGAGTGCCGCGGCACCGGCCGACACATCCCGCACCCGTGCACCGAGTGCCGCGGAGCCGGGCGCACCCGAATCACCCAGACGATCACAGCCCGCATCCCGCCCGGCGTCGCCGAGGGATCTCGGGTGCGCCTCGTCGGCGAAGGGGAGGCCGGGGCGCGCGGGGGCGGCCCGGGCGACCTCTACCTCATCGTGCGCGAGCGCCCGCACGCCCTTTTCGTGCGGCGCGGCGAGGACCTTCACTTCAATCTCACGGTCTCCTACCCGGAGGCGGCGCTCGGTGTGGAGGTCGAGGTGCAGGGCATCGACGGCCCGGTGTCCCTCTCTGTCCCGGCGGGCACCCAGCCAGAGCAGGAGGTGCGCTCACGGGGCAAGGGCATGCCGCATGTGCGGGGCCGTGGCCGCGGCGATCTCGTCGCCCACGTGAAGGTCGAAGTGCCGAAATCGCTCTCGGCCAGGGAGCGAAAGCTGCTCGAGGAACTGCGGGGGATCGAGGCCGGCCAGAGCCGGCGCGCCGGCAAGGGGTTCTTCCGGCGTGCCAAGGACGCCCTCTAGGAGGGGGTCGGGGGCGAGGAAAGCGCCCTTTCGCCCGTGAATACCTTGCCAGGATGGGGTGATGGGGTGGCGCGCCTGCGCGTCGGAGTCCTGTTTGGTGGCCAGTCCGGTGAGCACGATGTGTCCCTGATGAGCGGTCTGTCGATCATCGAGGGGCTGAAGGACCGTTACGAGGTCATCCCCATCGGCATCACCCGCTCGGGCCAGTTCCTGCCCGGCGTCGATGCGGCACGCGCCCTGGCGGGCGGCGGTGTCGATCCTGTGGCGGGCGAGCGGGCGCTCGAACCGCTTCAGAGCGGCGCCATCATCGGCCCGCTCGATGTGGTGATCCCCGCCCTGCATGGACCGATGGGAGAGGACGGCACGGTGCAGGGGCTCCTCGAGCTCGCCGGTGTGCCCTTCGTCGGCTCGGGCGTCCTGGGCTCGGCGGTGTCGATGGACAAGGCGATCATGAAGGAGGTCTTCGCCAGCCATGGCCTTCCCGTCGGCCCCTGGCGCCTCGTGAGGGAGTCCGGCTGGCGAAGGGATCCCAAGGGGGTGGCGGACGAAGTGGCTGACCTCGGCTATCCGGTCTTCGTCAAGCCCTCGAACATGGGCTCGTCTGTCGGCATCTCCAGGGTGGCCGACGATGCGGTTCTGGCGGCGGCCATCGACGGGGCACTCGCCCACGACCGGCGCGTCGTCGTCGAGAAGGCGATGGTCGCCCGGGAACTGGAGTGCGCGGTGCTCGGCAACGACCATCCCGAAACGTCAGTGGTGGGCGAGATCGTCCCCCACGCCACCTTTTACGACTACCACGCCAAGTACGCCGAAGGCGGTGCCGACCTCATCGTGCCGGCGAACATCCCGCACGACCTGGAGGCGAGGGTCCGCGAATACGCCCGGCAGGCCTTCATCGCCGTCGATGCCGCCGGGCTTGCCCGGGTCGACTTCTTCCTCACCGGGGACGGTCGCGTCGTGCTGAACGAGGTCAACACCTTTCCGGGCTTCACGCCGTTTTCGATGTACCCCAGGCTCTGGGCCGCCTCGGGTCTCTCCTACGGACATCTTCTGGACCGGCTCATCGACCTCGCGATCGAACGGGCCGAGACCATGCGAAGGAAGCGTCAGGCGTCGAGGCGAAACCTCCCCTGATCATCGGGGGTGCAGCCCGTGGCGTGCATTTTCTGTGGGATCGCAAGCGGCGAGCTTCCGGCGAAGGTCCTGTTCGAGGACGACGATCTCCTGGCCTTTCACGACGTCAACCCGCAGGCGCCCCATCACGTGCTGGTCATTCCAAGACGCCACGTGAAGGACCTGAACGGCATCGACGACACCGACGAGGCCTTTCTCGGCCGCCTGATCCTGGCGGCACGCCGGGCGGCGGGGCTCCTCGGGATGAAGGAACGGGGCTACCGGATCGTGATCAACACCGGGGACGAGGGTGGGCAGACCGTCTCCCATCTCCATGTGCATGCGATCGGCGGCCGGCAGATGACATGGCCTCCGGGCTAGTGGCCGATCCGTTGACATAAGCATAGGAGCTTCCTATAATTGTTTGCACCAATCATGCCGTGGAGGGAGGGTTGCCTTATCTCAGAGATCAAGGTCGGGAAGAATGAGACCTTGGATAGCGCCCTCCGTCGCTTCAAGCGGCAGATTTCACGCTCAGGCGTCCTCGCCGAGGCGAGAAAGCACGAGCACTACGACAAGCCAAGCGTGAAGAAGAAGAAGAAGTCGGAGGCCGCACGCAAGAGGCGCAAGGGATAAGGATGAGGACATGACCCTGAAGGACCGTATCGAGGCGGACCTGAAAGAGGCCATGAAGGCGAAGGAGGCGGGCAGGACCCGCCTCTCCGTCTTGCGCCTCGTGAAGGCCGCGGCCAAAAACCGCGAGATCGACAAGCGGACCCCCCTGGACGAGGCGGACTACCTCGACGTCCTGGCCAAGGAAGTGCGCCAGCGCGAGGAGTCGCGGGCCGACTTCGTCCGCTCCGGGCGCACGGAACTGGTCGAGAAACTGGACCATGAGGTCGAGATCCTGAGGGGCTACCTGCCCGAGCCCCTTTCGGACGCCGAGCTCGACGCCCTGGTGGAGGAGGCGATCCGCACCTCGGGCGCCTCGGGGCCGGGCGGAATGGGCCGGGTCATGGGGCTTCTCATGCCCCGCGTGAAAGGCCGGGCGGACGGAGCTGTCGTCCGGCAGAAAGTGCAGCACCATCTGGGCGGGAGCTGAGGACTCCCGCCCTGCTCACGCGCTCATGCGGACGTACAGGGCAAGACCCGAGAGCATCAGCAGGCCGCCCACGACGGTGAGGATGGGAGGCACCTGTCCGAACACGAAAATGGCGAGGATGCCCGCACCGACGGCTTCGAGCAGGCTGAACATACCGACCGTCGAGGCGTCGACCCAGCGCAGGACGTAGTTCGAGAGCGTGTGTCCGAGCGTGGTCGGCCCGATCGCCAAGAGGATGAAGATCGCCCAGTTGGCAAGGCCCACGTCGAGGACCCTCTCCCTGGTGGCGAGGGCGAGCAGGAGCGAGAAGAGCCCGGCGACGAGGTAGACGGCCGTGGTATAGGGAAGGACCCGCATTTCCTGACGCAAGGAGCGGCCGATGAGGAGGTAACCGGCGCCAGCGGCGCTCGCAACGAGCGCCAGGCCATCGCCGCCGAGGCTGCCGATACCGCCGCCGGCGTCCCCCGCGGCGAGAACCGCGGCCCCAATGAGGGAGACGCCCACGCCCGCCCTCGCGACCCGCGGGATCCTTCGTCCGTGGGCGATCTCCCAGGCGAAGAGAAAGAGCGGGTAGGTCGTGACCACGGTGACCGACGAGGCGACCGAGGTGAGGCGCAGGCTCGTGATCCAGGCTGCGAAATGCAGGCAGAGGAGGACTCCGGAAAGGACGAGGAGGCCCCAGGTGGAGGCGCGAAGACGGGAAAGCCCTCCTTGGCGCACCACGAACGGAAGAGCCGCCAGCGCAGGCAGGGAAAGCCGCCAGAGCGTGATCGCGAAGGGCCCCGCTGTCGCAAGCTTGGTGAGGATGGCCGCCGTCGAGAAGGCGGCCACGGAGAGAGCGAGAATCCACATCGGGTGGCCGCGGGGCTCCGCCTCGCCGGGCACACCATCACCTGACGGGGAGGAAGTCATGGCCAAGGTCCTTTCGGGCATCCAGCCCACCGGAGACGTCCATCTCGGCAACTATATCGGAGCACTCAGGCAGTGGCGGCCCGATGAGGGCAACCTCTATCCGGTCGTGGACCTGCACAGCCTGACCGATGCCTTCGACCCCGGGGCGCTCAACAGGAGGATTCTTGAACTGGCCTCTCTCCTCCTCGCTCTGGGGCTCGGCAGCCCCTCCCTCGTCTTCGTGCAGAGCCAGGTCCCCGCCCACGCCGAGCTCACCTGGCTCCTCACCTGTCTCTCCCGCACGGGGGAACTCTCCCGCATGACCCAGTACAAGTCGAAGGGGCGCGGCGTGCCCTCGGCGCCGACGGGGCTCTTCATGTACCCGGTGCTGATGGCGGCCGACATCCTCCTCTACCAGACGCAGGAGGTTCCGGTGGGCGAGGACCAGAAGCAGCACGTGGAACTCACCCGCGACCTCGCACAGCGCTTCAACAGCGCCTTTGGGAAGGTGTTCACGCTGCCCGAGCCGGTGATCCCGAAGCTCGGAGGGCGTGTGGCGTCGCTCACCCGTCCGACCGAGAAGATGTCGAAATCCGACCCCGACCCCAACTCCAAGGTGCTCATGACGGACCCGGATGACGCCATCCGCAAGAAGATCGGCTCAGCCGTCACGGACTCGGGGCGCGAGGTCTACCCGGACGAAAAGGACAAGGCGGGCATCACGAACCTTCTGGAGATCGCCTCGGCCCTCTCGGGCGAGGACGTCGACGCCATCGCGGCCCGCTACCGGACGGCCGGCTACGGCGCCTTCAAGCGGGCGGTCGCCGATATCGTGATCGCCACCATCGGTCCGATCCGGGACCGCGCGACCGCCATCCGGGAGGACAGCGAGGGCATCGCGAGGGTCCTCGCCTGGGGGCGGGACCGGGCGCTCGCCGAGGCAGCGCCGACGCTGCGCAGGGCGAAGGAAGCGATGGGGCTGCCGGTTCTCTAGGCCCGCCCTCCCCCGTCCACGGCACGTGCTCGAGGTCCCTTGCGCGCATGTCCACCCACCCCTGTTTACCTGCTTGCCATAGGGCTATGACGACCGCTTCGGCGAGGGACCTTCGCGCCGTGCCCTCCTGAAATCCAGACGGCGCCCCCCCACGCCGGGCGGGCGCCGTCTGGCCGCGGGCGAGGGGATCAGAACATCGGACGCTCCCGGTACCCGCCGAAGACGTCCTTCATCGCCTGGCAGATCTCGCCGACCGTCGCCTCGGAGCGCACGGCGTCCACGATCTCGGGCATGAGCGGCGCACCGTCATGGCGGGCGGCCTCCCGAACGCGCTCGAGGGCGGCGTCGACCTTCCCCGGAGAGCGCCGGGCCTTGTAGGCCTTCACCCGTTCGACCTGGGCCTCCTCGATCGCCGGGTCGATCCTGAGGGTGTCGATCTCCGGCGCCTTCTCATCCGCCCACGCATTGACGCCGACGAGGTAGCGCTCCCTGGTGTCGAGCTCATGCTGGAAGTGGTAGGCGGCGTCCGCGATCTCACGCTGGAAGTAGCCCGAATCGATGCAGGCGAGGACGCCGCCAAGGGAGTCGATCTCGGCGAGGTAGTGCTCGGCCGCCGCCTCCATCTCGTCGGTGAGCGCCTCGATGAACGGCGCCCCGCCGAGCGGGTCGGCGGTCCTCGGCACTCCAGACTCATGGGCGATGATCTGCTGTGTGCGCAGGGCGATCGTGACCGCCTTCTCGGTCGGGAGCGCCAGAACCTCATCCATCGAGTTGGTGTGCAGGGACTGCGTGCCGCCGAGCACCGCCGCCAGAGCCTCGAGCGTTGTGCGGATGATGTTGTTCTCCGGCTGCTGGGCCGTGAGCGAAGATCCCGCGGTCTGGGTGTGAAAGCGCAGCTTCATGCTGCGCTCGCTCTTCGCCCCGTAGCGCTCCTTCATGCGCCTCGCCCAGATGCGGCGGGCGGCCCGGAACTTGGCGATCTCGTCGAAGAAGTCGATGTGCGAGTTGAAGAAAAAGGAGATCTTGGGGGCGAAGGCATCGACGTCGAGACCCGCCTCGATGCCGGCCTCCACGTAGGCGAAGGCGTCGGCAAGGGTGAAGGCGAGCTCCTGCACGGCCGTCGAACCGGCCTCCCGGATGTGGTAGCCGGAAACGGAGATCGGGTTGAACTGCGGCACCTTCTCGCCGAAGGCGAACATGTCGGTGATCACGCGCAGCGAGGGACGGGGCGGGAAGATCCATTCCTTCTGGGCGATGTATTCCTTCAGGATGTCGGTCTGGAGCGTCCCCCTGAGGTCCTTCCAGCCGACGCCGTGGCGCTCGGCGACGACCAGGTAGAGCGCCCACAGGACCGGCGCGGGGCCGTTGATGGTCATCGACGTGGAGACCTTGTCGAGCGGGATCTCGGCGAAGAGTTCCTCCATGTCCTCAAGCGTGGAGATGGCGACGCCCTCCCTGCCGACCTCGCCCCCGGCGAGCGGGTGGTCGGCGTCGATGCCCATGAGCGTCGGCATGTCGAACGCCGTGGAGAGCCCCGTCTGGCCCTCCTTCAAAAGGTATCGGAAGCGCAGGTTGGTCTCTCGGGCGGTGCCGAAGCCGGCAAACTGCCGCATGGTCCAAAGGCGCCCGCGGTACATGGTCTCGTGGATCCCCCGGGTGTAGGGGTATTCGCCAGGGGGGGCGAGGTTGGGCACGTCATAGGTCAGGTGGACATCAAGCCCCGTCATCGAGCGTTCGACGGGACCCCTGCCGCCCTTGGCGACGTCCTTTTCGGCCTTCATCGCACGACTCCTCGTCATCAGGTCCATAGGCCCATTGTAGTGGAAGGCGCCTCATCCGGCATGGTCCGCAAGACAGCCCCTTGCCCGTCATAGCCTTTCTCCGAGGTGAGGATGTGGCCGAGGCGCGCTCCATGCTCGCCCGATTCTTCGAGCTGCCCGAGGAGATCCTCCTCGACCTGCCCAAGGTCACGCTCCTCGGTGACGTGCAGGTCCTCATCGAGAATCACCGCGGGCTCGAACTGTTTCGCCCGGAGAAAATTACGGTGCGCACGGCGAGCGGACGGCTCACGGTCGGCGGGAGGAACCTGCGGGTGGGAGCCGTCGACAGGGAGTCGATGGTCCTGACCGGTGAGATCTCGTCCATCGCTTTCGGGGGCTGACATGGGCGAGAGGATGCGCTGGCTCATCGGCTACGTCCGGATCCGGGTGCCGCAAAGTGGAGCGCGCTTCTTCACCATCGCCCACCAGGAAGGGCTCGGCCTCTTTTCGATCAGCTGGCGGGGTGGCGGTCTCGAGGCAGGCGTGCTCCTGCCCGAGGTGGGACACCTGCGCCGGGTGGTGCGCAGGAGCCGGGTGAAGGTCGAGATCACAGGTGAGGGTGGACTTCCCTTCCTGGTGCGGCCGATGAGGCGGCGCCCGGCCCTCGTCGCGGCGGCCGGCGTATTTCTTGTCGCCTGGTTCGTTCTCGGACAGATGGTGCTCTCGGTCACCCTCGACGCCCCGGCCGCTGTGACGGCCAACGCCCGGGCGATCTTGGCGAAGAGCCACCTGGCGCCGTTCACCCTTCGCGGGGCCCTCGATACGGAGGCGCTTGCGCAGAGACTCAAGGCCATCCCTCGCGTGATCTTTGCACGGGTTACCTTCGACGGCACGCGGGCGATCGTCACTGTCAGGCCGGGGCCGCCCCCCACCGGAGGGCCGGGCATGCTGCCGGAGGCGCTCATCGCCTCCCGCAGGGGGGTCATCCTGCGGGTCGTCGTGTTCCAGGGCGTGGCGCTCGTGAGCCGCGGCGAGGCGGTGCGCCAGGGGGAGATCCTCGTGAAGGGCCAGGCGGGGCCGCCGCCGGAGATGCTGGCGCCCGGGACCAGGCTCGGAGCACGGGGAGCGGACGGCGAAGTGGACGCCCTGGTCGAGGTCACCGAGACAGTGCGCCTGCCGCTCGTGCGGGAGGAGTGGAGGCCGTCGGGATCACCGGCGTGGAGGCTCGCCGTGGCCCTGCTCGGCAGGACCTATCTCCTTCTTCCCGGACCGCAGGGCAGCGCGGCGAAGGCGCTTCGCCGGCTGGGGGCCGGCAGCATGCGTCGGACGGGGTTTGCGGCGGTGCTGGAGGAGCCCCTTCACCGCGTCCGGTTGCGGCTCACGCCCGGCGAGGCCGCCCGAAAGGCCCGCCAGGTCGCCGAGGCCCGCTGCCGGGCCGAGGCGCCGGACGCCCGGTGGCTGGGCTGGCGGCAAGGGTATAAGATACAGAAGAACGAACTTGTTCTGACCCTGACCGGGACAGCCGAGGAGAACATCGCCCGTCCGGCGGGCCGAAGGAGCACCGGCACATCGGATTGAATGCGCCGTACGAAACGCCACTCCGTTTCGTGATCCCCGACAACCGGGATGCCAAGGTTCTCTTCGGTCCCTTCGACGAGAACCTGAAGCTCCTGGAGTCGGAGTTCGGCGTGAATCTCGTGGCCAGAGGGAACGAAGTGGCCGTCAGCGGAAGCGAGAAGGACCAAAGGGCGGTCCTTGACGTTCTGGAACAGCTTCTTGAGCGTGTGCGCCGGGGTGAGGCCCCCGGCAGACAGGACGTGCGGCGCGCCATCCGCGAGGCCTCAGCGGGCCCTCAGGGCGACGAGGACGCCATCGTCGTCAACACCCGTGGCCGCCCCATCCGCCCGAAGAGCGAGGGACAGAGAAAGTACGTGGAGGCCATGCGTCGCCACGATATCGTCTTCGGCATCGGGCCGGCCGGCACCGGGAAGACCTATCTGGCCATGGCCATGGCAGTGGCAGCGCTGAAGGCGCGCACGGTGAACCGCATCGTCCTGACCCGCCCCGCCGTCGAGGCGGGCGAGAAGCTCGGCTTTCTCCCCGGCGACCTGCAGGAGAAGGTCGACCCCTACCTGAGGCCGCTCTACGATGCCCTCTACGACATCATGGGCGTGGAGGCGTTCGATCGCCACAGGGAGCGCGGCACCCTGGAGATCGCCCCGCTCGCCTACATGCGCGGGCGGACGCTCGACGACTCGTTCGTGATCCTCGACGAGGCCCAGAACACGACGCCGGAGCAGATGAAGATGGCCCTCACGCGCCTTGGCTTCGGCTCCAGGGCGGTCATCACCGGCGACATCACCCAGGTTGACCTGCCCAAGACCACGGCCTCCGGACTCATTCAGGCGCAGGAGATCCTGAAGGACGTGGCGGGCATCGCCTTCGTGCGCCTCACGGAGGGCGACGTCGTCCGCCACGAACTGGTACAGGCCATCATCCGGGCCTACGAGTCATACGAGGCAGGATCCGGTGGAGGAGGGGCGTGAGGGGCCTCAGCGAGCTTTTCTCCGGTGAGCACCGGAGGGCATCCCTCCTTGCCGCGACGTTTTTCGTGGCGCTCTTCGTCGTGCTCGCCGTCTCGGAGATCCTCTCCCTCGTCACCCTGAGGGTCGGCCAGGTGGCACCCGCCAACATCGTGGCGCCGCGCACGGTCGTGAACACCCCTCTCTACCAGAGGCAGAAGGCGAAGGCCGCCGCCGCCGTGGCCCCGGTCTATATCGCCGACCCGACCGCACTGCCGGGGGCCAACTCGGATATCCAGGCGACGGTGAGAAACGTGCTTGCCGTCCAGGCCGCGCTGCCGAGGGGGGCGACGACCAACGACGCCGTCGCCCTGTGGGGCACCCAGGTCGGGCTCACCGTTCCGACGTCGGTTATCATGGCGATCCTGAAGGAGAGTCCCGCCACCATCACCGACCTCGCCCAGACGGCAGAGAACATCATGGCGAGCGTCATGGGCGGCGCCTCCTACGGGCCGGGACAGATCCCCAACGAGCAGAGCGCCCTCGACGAGGAGGCGGCCGCCCTGGCGCTGCCGGCGAGGGCCCAGACGCTCTTTCTCGAGGCCGTCCTGAACGCCGCAGCCAGGCCGAACCTCAGTTACTCCGCCAGCCAGACGCAGCGGGCGCGTGAGAGGGCGCAGGCGGCGGTGCCGCAGCCGATGATCGAGCAGGGGACGGTCGTGGTGCAGGCCGGTCAGAAGCTCACGGCCGACGACGTAGCGCTCCTCAAGGACCTCGGCATCGACCGGGGCGGCTTTCCCTGGGGGCCGCTTCTGGCCGCCTTCATTCTCACCGCCCTCTTCACCGCGGCCACGGGCATCTACCTCACCCGCTTCCGACAGGGGCTCGTCCGGGACCAGCCGCGGCTTTTCACGGTGGTGCTCCTGGTCCTCATCACGGTGATCGTGGGGCGGATCGTGGTCGGGCTCTCGCCGCTGCTCGTGCCGCTCGCCTTCCTCGCCACGGCGGGAGCGACCCTTCTCGGCAGCCGGGTCGCCATCTTCCTCACCCTGACGGTGGGGATCCTCCTCACCGTGGTGCTGAACCTCGACCCTTCGGCGACGGTGATGCTGGTGGGCGGCAGCCTCGCTGGCATCTTCGCCACCGGTCGCCTGCGCAGCCGCAGCGACCTCCTGCGGGCGCCGCTCGGGATCGGGGTCGTGAACCTTCTCCTGGTCTTCACCGCCGAGATCCTGTTCACGACCCAGACGGCCGCGAACGTGCCGTGGGGCGACCTGCCGATCGCCCTCGTGTCGGCGGCCTTTTCCTCCGTCCTCACGATCGGGCTTCTGCCGTTCTTCGAGACCTACGTCGGGGTGCTCTCACCACTTAGGCTGCTCGAGCTCTCGGACCCGAACCAGCCGCTGCTCAGGAAACTCATGCTGGAGGCCGCGGGCTCCTACCACCACTCGCTCATCGTCTCGAACCTCGCGGTGGCGGCAGCCGAGGAGATCGGGGCGGACGCCCTCCTGTGCCGCGTCGGGGCGTACTACCACGACATCGGCAAGACCGTGCGGCCCGCCTTCTTTGTCGACAACCAGATGGGCGGCGAGAATCCCCATGACAACATCGCCCCCTCTCTCTCCGCCCTCATCATCGCCTCCCACGTGAAGGACGGCCTCGCCATGGCCGAGGACGCCCGCCTGCCGGGCGAGATCCGGGCGTTCATCGCCGAGCACCACGGGACCACCGTGATGTCCTACTTCTACACGAAGGCCATGGAACAGGCCGGAAGCGAATCCGTGAACGAACACGACTACCGGTATCCGGGTCCTCGGCCGCAGTCCCGCGAGACCGCCATCCTGCTCCTCGCCGACGGCTGCGAGGCCGCCGTGCGCGCCCTGAAGGACCACGAGCCGCAGAAGATCGAAGGCGTCGTGCGCAAGATGATCAAAGACCGCCTGGACGATGGGCAGCTCGACCAGAGCGCCCTGACGCTCCGGGACCTCGACATGATCGCGAGAGCTTTCGTGCGGGTGCTGGTGGGGGTCTACCACTCCCGCATCGAATACCCGGACCCGAAGGAGATCATGGAAAGGCGGCAGGTCGGCCACGGTCGCATGGCACGTCGATCAGGACAGCGTTGAGGTCCCCTCAGGCGTCCTCGAGGAGGCTGCCCGCGCTGCGGATGCCGCCCTCAGGCGCTTTGGGGCCGAGTGGCGGCGCGTCTCGCTGGTGCTGGTCGACGACGCCACGATCAGGGAACTCAACCGCGACTTCCGGAAAAAGGACGTTGCCACCGACGTGCTCTCCTTCACTCTGGCGGACGGGCCCGAGGACGAGGACCTCGGGGAGGTCGTCATCTCTGCCGAGCACGCCCGGGACCAGGCGACCCGTTACGGCCACGGCCTAAAGCGCGAGATCGCCTTTCTCGCCGTGCACGGTGTGCTCCACCTCCTCGGTCTGGACCACGGCACGGCCGAGGAGGAACGGACCATGACGAGGCTTCAGGAGGAGGTCCTGGCGGACCTCGGCATCACCCGTTGAAAGCCCTCGGGTCCTTTACCACCGCGTTTCGCGGCATCGGGATCCTCTTTCTCGAGGAGCGCAACTTCCGCATCGAGCTGGCCTTCGCCGAAATCGTGACGGCGGGTCTCTACCTCCTGTCGTTCCCGCCGGTGCTGACAGCCCTGGCCACCCTCGCCATGGGCATGGTGATGGCAGGGGAGGGAGCGAACGCCGTGATCGAGCGCACCCTCGACGTCTTCGGGGAGCGCTCCGAGCGCATCCGGGAGGCCAAGGACGTGGCGGCGGGCGCCGTGCTCGTCATGGGGCTCACGGCCCTGGCGCTCGCCGTCGATCTGGCCTGGGGAGAGCTCGGGCTCATCTGGCAGGACGCCCTGCGTGAGCCGGCCCTCCTGGCGGGCCTCATCCTCGCCCTCATCCTGACCTTCGCTGCCCCCCGAAGGCGGCGACCGACGTGAAGAGTGACGAGGAGCGCTACCTCGACCGGGAGGCGCTCATCCTGCGCACGCGCGACGAGAAGGAGGCGGACCGGCTCGTCTGGATCGTGACGGCCGAATCGGGGAAGAGCGTGGTGCTGGCCCGGGGGGCGAGAAAGCCCCGGGCGCGCCTCGCCGGGGCGCTGCAGCCCTTTGCCCTCTCCCGCCTCGTGATCTACACCGGCCACTGGCCGACCGTGACCGCCGCCCAGACGATCCTCTCCTGGCGCCACCTGCGCGAGGACTACGAGAGGATGCAGGCGGCCGCCTTCGTGGCGGAACTCCTCCTCGCCGCCGCCCCGGAGGGGGATGAGGCCGGCCGTGCCTTCGGGCTCGGCAAGGCGGCCCTCTCCAGCCTCGACGCCGGGGACGATCCGAGGCTGGTGGCCATGGCCTTCGGAAGGGACCTTCTCGTGGCGTCAGGTTGGGGGATCGACTTCGGCAGCTGTGGCGTCTGCGGCCGCGAGGTCACGGGCGACGCCTACCTCAGGGCGCATATCGGTGACGTGACGCACGGGGCCTGCTCAAGGGCCGGGCTCTCCCTCCCGCGGGCCACGCGTGGCTTCCTGGCCGGCGAGGTGGCCGACGGCGGCGAGGCGCCTTCCGTCTTCGAGGCGATCCTGGCTCTCTGGCAGGGGCACCTTGAGGCGCCCCTCCGGACCGCTCCGGGGCTTCGCAGCGCCTGTTACCAAAGGCGGGGTGAAGCGTAGCGGCGCAAGCGCCGGGCGAAGGTCAGGGATTGGGGAAGGACGTGGCGGTGGGCGAGAGGCCCCGCTCCTGGCGGTCGATCACGGTCGCTGCATCGAAGTACGGGGCGAGCATGGGCCCCTCGGTGAGGAGCGAGAGGCCGTCGACGTGCACCCGGTCCAGGGTCACGAACGTCGGATGCCACTGCCACGCCGGATCGGGACCGACGCCGAACATCATCACGAACCCGTCCCGGACGAGAAGCGCCATCTTCGGCCCGAAGGGCGGGACGGTGGCGCCGAACGGATAGACGTAAAACGGCGTCGGCCCGATGAGCGGCTCGACCTGCTGCATCCATTCCGTCGTGTCGTAGGCGAACTGCTGGAGGGTGATCCGGGCGTCGTTGTAATGGCCGAAGCTGTGCGAGGCGAAGATCCAGCCCTCCTCCTTGAGTCGGGCGATCACCGGTCTGGCGGCGGCGATCTGGGCCATCCGGTCCGGCGAGCCGGCCTCCGTGCGGTAGCCCAGGACGCCCTCGTATCCCGTCTCGTTGATCATTCCTTCAGCTCCGTCGAACGAGAAGCCGGGGTGGGCCTCGACGAACCTGTGGACGATGCCGATGATGGTGTCGCCCTCGGAGATCACCGGCACCCCGGAAGGAGTGGGGCAGAGGGCGGCGATGTTGCCCGACGCGTCGATGACGAGCTTTTGGCAAAGCCCGTCCTGGCGCATGTAGGTGTAATAGTTGAGGTCATCGATGGAGAGGAGGAGCGGCTTCTTTCCGGGCGGGAGCAGGAGCGTCTTTCTCACCACCACCTGCCTGCCGTCCTCGTTGGTGAGGCTGAAGAGGTCGTAGGGACTGATGAGGATGAACCCGTTGGCGTCAAGCTGGGGGAGGATGCGGTCGAATTCGGAGACGGTCACCATCCACTTCTGAAGTCCCAGGGCCTCGTTCGAGGAGAAGGCGATCCTGGGGTAGACGATGAGCGGGTGGAAGAAGATGGCATAGACCGTACCGGTGTACGGCACCAGCGTCCGGGGCAGGAGGGGCTCTGTTCGGGGCGCAGCGGGCCGGGCGCCGAAGCCTTGTCGGCCCTTCGGAGCGGGCGCCGCAGCCACGTGGGAGCGCAGGGCGCAACCGCACAGCCACACGGCGAGAACGGCCCCCAGCGCCAGGGCGGCGGCACGGCGGGCGACGGACACGGAAAGGCCCCCCCTCGAAGGCGGATGCGCCGACCCCAACGACGGCTCCCCTGGTCGAGATCCACCCGGGCGGGATGAGGTTCCAGCACGGAAGAGGAGCATGGAGGGGGCGCTCTCGGACGGCCGGGAGGCACGCCTTGCTTCGCGGACCGGGGCACCGTATTCTGGACTCACAATCAGACAAGCGGGCGATGAGGGCGAAGAGTAACCGTCCGGGCGGACCCCAAGCGAGCCGGGAGAGTGGGAGCCGGCGGGACGCAGGCGGCGAAGGGACGTCCGAGCCAACGTCAAGCGAGCGGGCCACATCGGCCAATCAGGGTGGAACCGCGGGAGAGGCCTCCCGTCCCTGAGCGGGCGGGGTGGCCCTTTTTCACTCCCCGCCACAACCTTATTTGGAGGCGGCCCATGGACCTGCAGGACATGATCATCGCCCTCTCCTCATTCTGGCACGACAGGGGGTGCTACATCGCCCAGCCCTACGACGTGGAGAAGGGGGCGGGGACGATGAACCCCCTGACCTTCTTCCGCTCGCTCGGGCCGGAACCGTGGGCGGTGGCCTACGTCGAGCCCTCCCGCCGCCCGGCCGACGGGCGCTATGGAGAGAACCCGAACCGCCTGTTCCAGCACTTCCAGTACCAGGTCATCGTGAAGCCGTCGCCGGAGGACATCGTCGACACGTACCTCGATTCGCTCTCTGTCATCGGCCTTGAGCGCGGGGAACACGACATCCGCCTCGTCGAGGACAACTGGGAGGCCCCCACGCTGGGCGCCTGGGGGCTCGGCTGGGAGATCTGGTCCGACGGCATGGAGATCACCCAGTTCACGTTCTTCCAGCAGATGGCGGGTTTCGAGCTCAGCCCGATCCCGGTGGAGATCACCTACGGCCTCGAGCGCCTGGCGAGCTACGTCCAGGGCACGACCAACGTCTTCGACGTGCGGGTGACGGGGGATCTCACCTACGGCGAGATCTTCCTCGCCAACGAACGCCACCAGTCACGCTACGCCTTCGAACTCGCCGACCCCGCCTATCTCCGCCAGGCCTTCGACGGCGCCGAACAGGAGGCGGAGCGCTCGCTCTCGGCGGGTGCCTGGCCCGCCGCCTATGACTACACCCTCAAGTGCTCGCACCTCTTTAACCTGCTCGAGGCGAGGGGGGCTGTCGCCCGCACTGAGCGCACGGCCCTCATCGGCCGCGTGCGCAGGATGGCGCGCAGGGCGGCGGAAACCTACCTCGCCGAGCGCGAGGCTGAAGGATTCCCGCTCCTTCGGAAGGAGGGGCACTCGTGAGGCTTCTCGTCGAGATCGGTACGGAGGAGATCCCGGCCGTCCACCTTAAGGAGATGGCCGGGAGGCTCGCGACCCGGCTCGCCGAGGCCCTCGGCGAGGCCGGCCTCGTCTCCCATGGAGCGACCGCCGCCTCCTTCAGCACGCCGCGCCGACTGGCCGCCCTCATCGACGGCGTGCTCGCCGAAGGGCCGGCCGTCGTGGAGGAGCGCCGGGGGCCGCCCGCGGCGCGTGCTCGGGAGGCGAACGGCTCCTGGTCGCGGGCGGCCGTCGGCTTCGCCTCCTCGATCGGGCTTTTGCCCGACGCCCTCGAGGAGAGGCAGACGGGGGACGGGATCTATCTCTTCGGCCGGCGGACGGTGAGCGGCAAGCGCCTGGATGAGCATCTGGCTGCCATCCTCCCGGGCCTCGTGGAGGCGCTTGCCGAAGGCCGCACCATGCGCTGGGGATATGGGGCCCTGCGCTTCATCCGTCCGATCCGCTGGCTGGTCTGCCTCGCCGACGCAGGCGTCGTTCCGGTCACACTGGGGGGCCTTTCCGCCGGGCGTACGACCCGTGGCCCGCGCTCCGGTCCCGATGTCGAGATCCCGGATGCGTCCCGCTACGCCGCGACCCTGCGCGCCCTGGGCATCGAGGTCGAGAGGGAGAGGCGCCGGCAGATGGTCGAGGATGCCCTGGCGAAGGCGGCGGAGGGGGAATCCCTCTTCCTGCCGCCGGGTCTCCTCGACGAGATCACGGACATCGTCGAGACCCCGCGCGTCCTGCGCGGCCACTTCGACGAGGCCTATCTCGAGGTGCCCGCACCTGTCCTCGAGGAGACGATGGCCCGCCAGCAGCGCTTTGTGCCGCTCAGGAGGGGAGCCGTCCTGGCCCCGGCCTTCCTCGTCGTGGCGAACGGCGGGCGGGACGACGTGGTCATCGCCGGCAACGAGAAGGTGCTGGCGGCTCGTCTCGCGGACGCCCGCTTCTTCTACCGGCAGGACCTTGAACGGCCGCTGGGCGACAGGGTGGCGGACCTCGAGGCCATCACCTACCTCGAGAACCTCGGCACGCTTGGTGATCGGGCCGAGCGGCTGGCCGGGCTCACCCCGGCGGTGGCCCATGCAGCCGGGCTTGCCGTCGATGACGACCTGGCCCGGCGGGCGGGGCGCCTCGCCCTCGCCGACCACGCCACGCAGGTCGTCTACGAGTGGCCCGAACTGGAGGGAACGATGGGCGCCATCTACGCCCGTGCCTCAGGCGAGGCCGAGGAGGTGGCGGAGGCCATCGGGGAGGGCGTGCTGCCCCGCGAGGAGGGGGACAGCCTGCCCGTCACCGACATCGGCTGGGCACTCGCCACGGCCCTGCGTCTCGACCACCTGGTGGCCTCCTTCGCGGCCGGGCTGGAACCGACCGGCGGCGCCGACCCTTACGCCATGCGACGCGCCGGCATCCAGATCCTCACGCTGCTCGAGGCACGTGAGGCGGGGTGGACGCAGGGCGTCGCCAAGGCGGTCGCCCTGGTCGGCGGGGACGCATCTCTGGCGGGCAGGGTGGACGGCTTCCTGCGGGCCAGGCTCGCAGCACGCCTCACCGAGACGCACCGCCCCGACGCCGTCGCCGCCGTCCTCGCCACCAACCTCGATGCGCCGCACGCCATCCGAAGGCGCCTCGCCGCGCTTGAGCGCTCGCTCGCTGACGCCACCTTCCTCGCCCTCGTCACCGTCCACAGGCGGGCGAAGAAACTCGCCCAGGCGGGTGGCGAGGGAGCGCAGGGGGCGGCGGAGGAGATGCTGTCCCATGCCATCGAAGATGCCCGGGCGCAGGTTGACGCGGCGCTCGAGAGGGGGGATGACGAGGCGGCGTTCGCCGCCTGTGCGAGGCTGGAGGGTCCGCTTGCCCGATTCTTCGAAGGGGTGATGGTGATGGATCCGGAGGAGGCGGCGAGGCGCCGCCGGCAGGGCCTTCTCCATCGCATTACGACGCTCGTCGAGGGTCTTTCGGACCTCGGCCGGATCGCCCTGGAGAAGACCGGGACGCCATGAACGTGACGAGGGAGATCGTCCTGGTCTCGGACGGCATCGGCGAGACGGCCGAGGCGGTCGCGCGGGCGGCGCTCTCGCAGTTCGACGACGGCCGGCTGCCGATCCGCAAGTTCGCCCGGGTGGAGGACGAGACGAGTCTCACCCCTGTGCTCGAATACATCCACGGGCGTCCGGGGGCCGTCGTCATCTACACCGTGGTGCAGCCCGAGGTCCGAAACCTGCTTACGGTGGCCCTGCGGACCATGGGGCTGGTCGGCGTCGACGTGATGGGCCCGGTGATGAGCGCCCTCGAGACGATCGAGCCCGTGCCGCCGAAACTGCAGCCGGGCCTCGTGCATCGGCTCGACGCGGGGTATTTCCGGCGGGTGGCGGCGGTGGAGTTCGCCGTGAACTACGACGACGGGAAGGACCCGCGGGGGCTCCTCCTCGCCGACGTGGTGCTGATCGGCGTCTCGCGCTCATCGAAGACCCCGGTGTCGATGTACCTCGCCAACCGGCAGGTGATGGTGGCGAATGTGCCGCTTCTGCCGGAGGTCCCGCTGCCGGAGGAGCTTTTTGAGGTGAGGCCGGGGAAGATTGTGGGCCTCATGGTCGACCCGGAGGTGCTCGCCCGTATCCGCGCCGAGCGGGTGCGGGCGATGGGGCTGCCCCCTGGGTCCCGCTACGCCGAGATGGAGCGGATCGTGGAGGAACTCGAATACGCCCGCTCCGTCTACCGGCGGCTGCGCTGCCATGTCATCGACGTCAGCCGGCGCGCCGTGGAGGAGACGGCGAGCATGATTCTCGAAGCCATTGGAAGAGGGGGCGCATCGGCATGAGATGGATTTCGAGATTCTCCGAGGGATCCGCCGCCGACAGGGCGCGCCTCGGGGGCAAGGGTGCCGGACTCGCCGAGATGACCCGTGCCGGGTTGCCTGTACCACCCGGCTTCACGATCACGACGGACGCCTGCCTCTCCTATCTCAGGGACGGCCAGCTGGCGGAGGGTCTCGAGGGGGAGGTCCGAGCGGCGCTGGCCGAGGTGGAAGGCGCCACCGGCAAGGGCTTCGGCGACGCCCGGAATCCGCTCCTGGTCTCCGTCCGTTCCGGGGCCGCCATCAGCATGCCCGGGATGATGGACACCGTGCTCAACCTGGGCCTGACCGAAGCGACCTGCGAGGGACTGGCGAAGAAGACCGGCCGACGCCGCTTCGCCCTCGACGCCAGGCGCCGATTCATCCAGATGTACGGCAACGTGGTCTCCCACCTCGACCTCTCCTCGTTCGAGGAGGTCCTCGAGGAGACGAAGGCCAGGGCCGGCGTGAGGGAGGACCGGGAGCTCGACGAGGGACACCTCGAGGGACTCATCGCCGCCTACCTGCGCCTCTTCCGCGAACTTTCCGGGCACGACTTTCCGGACGACCCCATGGACCAGCTGTTCGGGGCGATCGAGGCGGTCTTCAAATCCTGGGACAACCCGCGGGCCAAGGTGTATCGGCGGGTGAACGACATCCCGGAAGACATGGGCACGGCCGTCAACGTCCAGGCGATGGCGTTCGGCAACATGGGCCCCACCTCTGCCACCGGCGTGCTCTTCACCCGCAACCCCAACACCGGCGGCATCGGCGTCTATGGCGAGTACCTGACGAACGCCCAGGGCGAGGACGTGGTGGCGGGCATCCGGACCCCGCGCCCCATGGCCGAGATGGAACAGGAGATCCCCCAGGCCTACGCCGAGCTTACCGAGGTCGCCGCCCGCCTCGAGCACCACTACCGAGACATGCAGGACATCGAATTCACGATCGAGGAGGGCCGGGTGTACCTCCTGCAGACCCGCGCCGGGAAGCGCAGTCCCCGGGCCGCCGTGAACGTCGCCGTCTCTCTCGTGGAGGAGGGCGTGATCACAAGGCAGGAGGCGCTCACCCGCATCACGCCCAAGGACATCTCCGGCATCCTGCACCGGGCGATCGACCCGGAGGCCCAGGGCGTGGTGCTGGCGACAGGGCTTCCGGCCTCGCCGGGTGCCGCCTCGGGCATGGTCGTGTTCGACGCCGATGAGGCAGAGAGCCGGGGCCGCTCCGGGGAGTCGGTGATCCTGGTGCGCCCGGAGACGGCGCCCGACGACATCCACGGCATCGTCGAGGCCAGGGGCGTGCTCACAAGCCGGGGCGGCATGACCTCGCACGCCGCCATCGTCGCCCGCGGCATGGGCAAGCCCTGTGTCGTCGGCTGCGACGCCGTGCGCGTCGACGTGGCGCAGGGCGTGATGACGGTCGCCGGCCGCACGCTGCGGGAAGGCGAGATCATCACCATAGACGGGACCACGGGCCGTGTCTTCGAGGGACAGGTGGCGACGGTCGAACCGGATCTCGGCCCGGACGTCATGACGCTCCTCGCCTGGGCGGATGAGGCGAGGGAGCTCGGGGTGCGGGCGAACGCCGACACGCCGGAGGACGCCCGGAGGGCCCGCGAACTGGGAGCGGAGGGGGTCGGACTCTGCCGCACCGAGCATATGTTCATGGCTTCGGACCGCCTGCCCGTGATGCGCGAGATGATCCTCTCGGACACCGAGGCCGAGCGGCGCGACGCCCTGGGGCGCCTCCTGCCGATGCAGGAGGAGGATTTCTACGGCATCCTGGGTGCCATGGCGGGGTATCCGACCACGATCCGCCTCCTCGACCCGCCCCTGCACGAATTCCTGCCCCGCATCGGAGAACTCGACGTGGAGGTGGCGCTCCTTCGCGAGCGCGGCAAGGAGGCCTCGGGCGAGTACCGGGAGGCGGCGGCCCTTCTCCGGCGCGCCCGGGCGCTGCAGGAGGCCAACCCGATGCTGGGCTTTCGCGGCTGTCGGCTTGGCATCCTCTACCCCGAGATCTACGAGATGCAGGCCCGGGCCATCTTCCGGGCCGCCGGCCGGCTCATTGCCGAAGGCGTCCGGGCCGAGCCCGAGGTCATGATCCCGCTCGTCGGCATGCCGAAGGAGCTCCAGATCCTCTCCGACCTTGTCGTGCGCGTGCACGGAGAGGTGTCAAAGGAGCTGGGGGTCGAGATCCCGCTTTCCGTGGGCACCATGATCGAGGTGCCGAGGGCGGCTCTCATCGCCGGCAGGATTGCCGAGACGGCGGCCTTCTTCTCCTTCGGCACCAACGACCTGACGCAGACGACCTTCGGGTTCTCCCGTGACGACGCCGAGGGGAAGTTCCTGCCGGCGTACCTCGAGCAGGGCGTCCTCGAGGAGAACCCCTTCGCCTCCGTCGACCAGGAAGGCGTGGGCCGGCTCATGGAGATCGCCACCCGCGAGGGCCGGGAGACCCGTCCGGAGCTCAAGGTCGGCATCTGCGGCGAGCACGGCGGCGATCCCGACTCCATCGCCTTCTGCGACCGGATCGGCCTCAACTATGTGAGCTGTTCTCCTTACCGCGTTCCGATTGCCCGCCTGGCCGCAGCCCGGGCGACGCTCGAGCGGGCACGGGGCTAGCGGGGCGCACGCCTTCCCGAAGCATCGGCGAGGGGCGCCTTCTGGCGCCCCTTTCCGGTCCCGGAGTCCTCGCCCCGGGACCAGGATCCGGTGGGATCCCGGGATCGCCCGTCCTGACCAGGAGATCCGCCCCTCCGAAGCTTTGGTCGCATCCTGCGAAGGACTTCTCCCGGTGGCGGCGGAAACCGTGAGTGACAGTCCACGGGGGTGAGGGTATGGAAGGGATCCGGGAGCGCTGGGAGGAGATCGAGGACAGGGTCCTCTCCCCACAGGCCGCCCACGCCCGCCGAAGCCGAGGGCGCCAGCGGCCGGAGGAGCCGGACCCGATCCGGACCTGCTTCCAGCGCGACCGGGACCGGATCATCCACTCGAAGGCCTTCCGGCGGCTCAAGGACAAGACCCAGGTGTTCCTGGCCCCGGAGGGAGACCACTTCCGGACCCGGCTCACGCACACCATGGAAGCGGCGCAGATCGCCCGCAACATCGCCCGCGCCCTGCGCCTCAACGAGGACCTCGCCGAGGCCGTCGCCCTCGGCCACGACCTCGGCCACACGCCCTTCGGCCACGCCGGGGAGGCCGTGCTGGCGGCCCTGCATCCGGACGGCTTTCGCCACAACGAGCAGAGCCTGCGGGTGGTCGACGTGCTCGAGCGCCCCGGCGGCATGAACCTCACGTTCGAGGTGCGGGACGGCATCTTGAACCACACCATCGAAGGCCATCCGGCGACCCTCGAGGCGAAGGTCGCACACTACGCAGACCGCATCGCCTACGTGAATCACGACATCGACGATGCGATGCGGGGCGGGGTGCTCAGGCAGGAGGAACTGCCGAGAGAGCCCATCGCCGTCCTCGGCGAGGACCACTCGACGCGCATCGCCACGCTCGTGACCGATCTTGTCGAGACCTCCTTCGGCAGGGAAGCCGTGACGATGTCGGAGACGGTGTCCTCCGCCCTCCTCGAACTGCGTCGCTTTCTCTTCGAGCACGTGTACGTGGGGTCACGGGCCAAAAGCGAGGAGGAGAAGGCCAAGGGTGTGGTGGAGGCCCTCTACCGCCACTACATCGAAAACGGGGCCGAGCCCCCGGGGTCCGGGGGGGCCGACGCCGTGCGCGACTATGTGGCCGGTATGACCGACCGCTTCGCCATCCACCAGTACACGAGGCTCTTCGTGCCCTCGACCTGGCCCCTAGACGACTGAAGACGAGCGCCCCGGCGACCTTCAACCCCGACAGGACGGGAGGCCGGACGTTTCATGAGCCTTTCCCAGGCTACGCTCGAGACGGTCCGCCAGCGCGCCCAGATCGCCGAGATCGTCGCCGAGACCGTGAGCCTGAGACGGCAGGGCGGACGCCTCGTGGGGCTGTGTCCGTTCCACGAGGAGGACTCGCCTTCATTCTCGGTGAACCCCGAGCGCGGGCTCTTCTACTGCTTCGGCTGCCATGCCGGCGGGGATGTCTTCGCCTTTGTCATGAAGAGTGAGAACCTCACCTTCGCCGAGGCCGTGCGCTTTCTCGCCGAGAAGCTCCACGTCCCGATCGAGTCGGCGAGCCCCCGCGAGCGCCAGCGTGAGGAGGCGCTGCGTGCGCTCGAAGCAGCTGCCGCCTTCTACGAAGAGGTGCTTCCCGCTGAGGGCGGGGCGATGGCCTATCTCAAGAGGCGCTCTGTGGATGCGGCGACCGCCCGGGCCTTTCGCCTGGGATATGCCCCCGACGCCCCGCAGGAGCTGCACAGGCACCTCGCCTCCCGGGGCTTCGGTCTCGAGACCCAAGAGCTGGCGGGACTGGTCGGCACCGGCCGCGAAGGCCAGCCGCTCGACAGGATGCGCGCCCGGATCGTCTTTCCGATCCGGGATCGCCAGGGACGGGTGACGGGCTTTGGGGGCCGGCTCATCGACGACCGGCCAGGCCCGAAGTACCTGAATTCGCCGGAGTCGCCGCTCTTCCACAAGGGAAGCGTCCTCTACGACCTCTCGCTCTCCCGCAAGGCCTGGGGGGACAAACGCCGGGCCGTCCTCGTCGAGGGCTATATGGACGTCATGGCCCTTCACCAGGCGGGCATCACGGAGGCGGTGGCATCCCTCGGTACGGCGCTCACCCCGGATCAGGTGTCGATCCTCGCCCGGGAGGTGGAGGAGGTCTTCGTCGCCTACGACGGCGACGCCGCTGGGCAGGCCGCCACCATGCGGGGGCTGTGGCTTCTGGCTGCCTCCGGCATCGCCACCCGCTTCGTCCGGCTGCCGGAAGGCGAGGACCCGGACACGCTCGTGCGTCACGGCGGCCGCCAGGCCTGGGAAGACAGGGCCGACGCCGCCATGCGGCTCATAGACTACCTGACGGAAGCGGCCATCCGCGGCATCGACGTCTCGACCCCGCAGGGCAAGGCCCGGGCAGCCCGAACCGTGCTGCCCGGCATCCGCCTCCTGAAAAGTCCCGTCGAGCAGGCTGAGGAGGTCCGCAGGCTCGCCCTGAGGCTCGGTGTCGACGAGACCTCCCTCAGGAAGGAGGGGGGGAGTGCGATGAAGGTCGTGCCGGCGCGTCAGCCGCGCAAGGAAACGCTTGGCACCCGACTATCCTTGCGGGACCGGATCGAGATGAGTATAATCAAAGGTCTTGCAGAAGATCCTGATCTTGTCAGTCGCCTCGTGGACCCCGACATCGCCTTCGCGCTTCCCGGCGCGACGGAGGTGATCGAGGAGATGGCAGCAGGGCGGGATCCGGCTTCGATGGAAGATGAGGTCGCGCGCTCCCTGTGGGCACGGGTGCTTGTCGAGGACAGACCCGCGGAGCCTGCTGAGGAATTGCTGAAAGCACTCAGGCGTGAAGGTAAGCGCGAGCGGCTCAAAGAATTAAGGGAGGACATTCGGGAGCGGGAGGCCCGCGGCGAGATTGTACCATCCGAGATGCTCGCTGAATTGACATCCCTTCTTGAAGATGTGCATTGACTTGCGGGGTGGGAGGTGATGGCGACGAAGAAGAAGCCGCTCGACCTGACGATCGACGGCGTCCGCGACCTGGTGGAGCGCGGCCGGGAGAAGGGCCAGCTCTCGAACAGCGAGGTCGAGGAGGCGCTGGAGCGCGTCGAACTCACCCCCGAACAGTATGAGGATATCCTCGAGGGCCTGGCCGAACTCGGGATCAAGGTCGCTTCTGCTGAGGGAGAAAGTGACGGAGATCACGATGACGAGGCCCAGGAGATCGCCCCGCCCGAGGGCGTCGCCATCGACGACCCGGTCCGCATGTACCTCAAGGAAATCGGGCGCGTGCCGCTTCTGAACGCCCAGGAGGAGGTCGACCTCGCCAAGCGCATCGAGGCCGGCGACGAAGAGGCGAAGCGCAAGCTGGCCGAGGCCAATCTGCGCCTTGTGGTGTCGATCGCGAAGCGCTACGTCGGGCGCGGCATGCTGTTCCTCGACCTGATCCAGGAGGGCAACCTGGGCCTCATCAAGGCGGTCGAGAAGTTCGACTACAGGAAGGGCTACAAGTTCTCCACCTACGCCACGTGGTGGATCCGGCAGGCCATCACCCGGGCCATCGCCGACCAGGCGAGGACGATCCGTATCCCCGTGCACATGGTCGAGACGATCAACAAGCTCATCCGCGTCTCCCGCCAGCTTCTCCAGCAGCTCGGACGCGAGCCGTTGCCCGAGGAGATTGCCGAGGAGATGGACATCTCCGTGGAACGGGTGCGGGAGATCATGAAGGTCGCCCAGGAGCCGGTCTCGCTCGAGACGCCGATCGGTGAGGAGGAAGACTCCCACCTCGGCGACTTCATCGAGGACGAGGACGCCCTGGCACCGGCAGAGGCGGCGTCGTTCCTGCTGCTCAAGGAGCAGCTCGAGGAGGTCCTGGACTCCCTTACCGAGCGCGAGCGCAAGGTGCTGCGCCTGCGCTTCGGGCTGGATGACGGCAGGGCGAGGACGCTCGAGGAGGTCGGCCAGGTTTTCGGCGTGACGCGCGAGAGGATCAGGCAGATCGAGGCGAAGGCCCTCAGGAAGCTCCGCCACCCGTCGCGTTCGAGGAAGCTCAAGGACTACCTGGAGTAGGCGCAAACGCTTCCTTGACCCTCATTTTTGGCCGATGCTATACTCGCATCGCCCGAGGTGCATTCCTCGATAGCTCAATTGGTAGAGCGCTCGGCTGTTAACCGAGTGGTTGCAGGTTCGAGTCCTGCTCGAGGAGCCATTTTTCCGGGCCCATAGCTCAGCGGCAGAGCTGCCGGCTCATAACCGGTTGGTCGCAGGTTCGAATCCTGCTGGGCCCACCAATCGAACAGGTTCCGGGCGCGTGGCTCAGTGGTAGAGCGCTTGACTCACATTCAAGAGGTCGCAGGTTCGATCCCTGCCGTGCCCACCATCTTGAAGACCCGCCTCCCGAAGGGGACGGCGGGTCTTCTCTATGGGTGGAAGGCCATCGTCGACCTGTAGAGCCGGAAGTTGGGAGCGGCTTCGGGTTCAGATGATGCTACGAAGGCCCGTCCGTCGGGCCATGCCTTGAGCCCCGTCCGCTTCCCCTTCGCCGATTCGCACTCTCCTGCGGCTGCGCATTCCGCTGTGTCAACGCCGGTTCAAAGTGACCCACTGGCGCCGTTTGGGAATTGACCCACCCCGGACCTGGGCGACGGAGGAGAGCGGGTTGCGGATTCCGAAGCAAACCGATCACCGATTCCGAGTGAAGCCGATCACATGTTGTGACGGAAAGTGATCACCGGTTCCGATCCAAAGTGATCACCCGTTGCGACGACGCCGATCACCCCG